>OLHM01000603.1_pt1 | contig 9993 bp, 9 predicted proteins | sample 1609611 | NCBI WGS metagenome assembly OLHM01 (sample SAMN05416891, study PRJEB24817) | seawater metagenome | isolation source: Sea water | place: Canada:Atlantic | collected 2013-11 | reverse complement strand
GTTTTTACTTATTCTTACATGGATGTAAGCCAGTAGGGTAACGCAGGAGCAGTTATCGAGCCCACTAGGTTACAAACCTCGCGTCGCGATTTGATCGCCCCTAGATTGAACAAATTTCAATCCACAAAGATCAACACGCCCTAGTTAAAACAAAGGCTCGCAGTGCGAGCCTTTTTTAATACATTTTATTTAATATTACTCAGCCACACGCTTTGGTATGGTTCTAGCTCTATTGTTAATTGGCTTTCTTCAATCGTTTTATCTGCCACCAAATCAAACCACTTTTGGGTGTTAATTAAGTTTAAGTCGGCTAATGTAAGTGTTTGTGGTTTATCGCTAATGTTATAAACACAAAATATGCTTTGGCGTCTGTCTATACTTTGTCGCCAAAAACCAAATAATCCCCCCGCTAAATGCAGCGTAAACTGTGTAGCATTTGGGTGGAAGGCACTTTGCTTTTTGCGTACTGCCAATAAACTTTTTATGCCGTTAAACACTTTATGATGATGACTGTACTTTTCACCAATTGCCGCCAGTAGCTTTGACTCTTGCCAACGATGGCGGTTAATAGCACGGTTATGCTGTGAATTTTCAAAGCGTTCGTAATCGTTAGTTGTACCCAACAAACTATGAATATAAAGCCCTGGGATACCTTCAAGCGCAAACATAATTGCGTGAGCACACATAAACCGCTCCAGGCCAAACTTATCTGGGCCATTGTGCGTCCCTTGGAGAGCATCAAATAAAGCAATATTTAGCTCGTACGGTGTATGCGTGCCATCGTTACTGGTTCGCATAGATACACGACCACCAAATTGCATAGTGGTACTTACAAGTGACGCCACTTCACTGGGTTGTAATAAACCTTCAATTGGTCTGAGCCCTATTCCATCGTGCGAGGCTATAAAATTAAAGTATGCCGTACCATTTTGCGCAGGCGGCATGCTCATCATCCAATGCTTAATTGCAGTGCTATCGCCGCTAAGTAATGTGTGTAGCAATAAAGGCGGTAGTGCAAAGTTATAAATACTGTGCGCTTCGTTGGCATTACCAAAATAAGACAGGTTTTCTTGGTTTGGAATATTGGTTTCGGTAATAATAACTACGCTGGGCTCTGCGTGCTCAATAAGCGTTCGCATGAGCCTTACGGCTTCATGTGTTTGCGGCAAGTTAATGCAACTTGTATTAAGCTGTTTCCACAAAAATGCAACCGCATCAAGCCTAAACAAACGCACGCCATTGTCTAAATAATGGCGAATTATTCCCACAAACTCTTTAAGTACATCAGGATTGCCAAAGTCAAAATCAACCTGATCGTGACTAAACGTACACCATACGTGCTTTTCACCGCTTGGCGTTGTTACAGTATTTAATAACGATGAGGTTCGCGGGCGTACAACTTGGCTTAAATCATCCGTTAAGCTCGCCGTTTTGAAATAATCTTTACCCGGGTGTAAATCATTTAAAAAGTTCTCAAACCATACACTTCTGCTTGAGCAATGGTTAATAACCAAATCCGCCATTAGCTTTACATCTTTAGCGATATTTTGAATATCTCCCCAATCACCCAAGGACTCATTCACTTGCACGTAGTTCATTACGGCAAAGCCTTCGTCTGAGCTGTACGGGTAAAATGGCAATATGTGCAGCGCATTTAACTGCATATCACATTGCTCTTTTATAAACCTGTGTAGTGTTTTAAGCGGTGCCTCCATTGGGCTCGATACGGCAAATTCACTATCATCGTGTTTAATAATAGAGTCGCCATAAGCAATCAATACTATATCTTGTTCATCCCACCGGTTTGTATGGGGTGTCGGGTCGCGCAGTGCATTGCTACCTAATATAATTTTAATGAGTTGCTGAGCAAGCTCAGTAACCGATAAAGGCAGCTCAACACCCTCATAAATAATATGAAGATGTTGCTCTACTCGTTGTAAAAATAATTCGCTAACTGTACTCACATGCGCCCCTAATATTTATTGTTTAGACTTATAGGCTAGTTAACCTGCACGCAGGTTAACTATATTCTTCGTTATCTAGCTCTACGGCTTCTTTTAAGCGCTCAAGTACGTCTGGCATTGCTGATACAACACGGTTCCAACTTGGCACAAATGGCGCTTCCATTGGGTTTTCTAAAAAGTGTTGCCCTGCTTCCATAATATTTTGTGCAAACATTTCTACTGCTTTTTCTTCTTGGTGTACATCAAGCGTTAACCCGTTCATTAGCGCGTCGTTATGATACGTTTCTATAAAATCTAAACCGATACGGTAATAAGTCGCTTTTAATGAACGAATTGTTTCGCTGGTAAAAGTAACACCTTGAGTCGCCAGCTTTCTAAACAATGCCTTAGTAATATCAATCGACATTTTAGACAAACCTGCACTTTGATCATCAAGTGAAAGTTCTTGGTGCTTATGGTCATAATTATCGGCAATATCTACTTGGCACAAGCGGTTATGCGAATAGTTACGATACATTTCACTCAGTACGCCTATTTCAAGGCCCCAATCACTTGGGATACGAATATCGTTTAATACATCGCGTCTAAACGAAAACTCACCTGCAAGTGGGTATCTAAAAGAGTCCATATATTCAAGGTAGTCGGTATTGCCTAAAATTGTTTTAAATGAGCGAAGCAATGGCGTTACTAATAAGCGCGATACACGGCCATTAATTTTGCCATTAGCAGTACGCGGGTAAAACCCTTTACAAAATTCATAGTTAAAACGCGGATGCGCAACGGGGTAAATTAAGCGAGCAAGTAGGCTTCTGTCGTAGGTTAAAATATCGCAATCATGCAGCGCGATAGACTCTACTTCTGCTGTTGCTAATTTATAACCCATGCAATACCACACATTACGCCCTTTACCCAGCTCACGTGGTGCAACACCTAGCTCTTGTAATTCTTTATCAAGTGCTTGTAAGCGTGGGCCGTCGTTCCATAATACTTTATGGTTTTGGTTTAGCTCTTTAAAAAAGCCTAGTGCATGACGGTACTGTGCTTCGTCGGCTCTATCTAAGCCTATCGTAATTTGTGATAAATATGGTACTTCGCGTAATTCACTAACTATATTTTGCAGCGCAGGGCCTTCAAGTTCACTAAATAACGAAGGAAGTATTAACCCCATAGGGCGCTGCTTACTAAAAGTAAGTAGCTCTTTTTCTAGGTCTTCTATTGGTCTGTCGGCAATATTATGTAGTGTTGTAATAATGCCATTCTGATAAAAATCAGCCATGAGATGTTTGCTCCTCAGAAATACTTAAAATACTGCTAATACACGGCAACGACGTTATTTCTTCAATCCAGCCCAGCGGTGCTGGTGATTGAGAATATCGTGCTTTGTTGTGCGACAATTTAACCGGCTTTTTACTCGCCGGATTGGCAATAATAATGGCGATATTTGCGTGTTCTAACATTTGCTTATCGTTATCGCTATCACCCAGTGCTATAACCGTGAGAGGCTTTCTGAAATGATGGGTAAACTGTTTAACTAACCACTGCTGTGCAGCGCTTTTATCGGTATTTTTGGCAATATGAATGAAGCGTCCGCCAATTTTTATATCGTAGCCGAGTGCTTCAACGTCGTTTACAAAGGCTGTGAGTAATTCGTCATTGCCATACCAATAAAGAGGGTCTGAATAATCGCGAGTTTGTGCGCGTCTTGCTTGTGCATCGTTTAGCCCGGTAAGCTCTGATATTTGCTCACTCGATAAGTCACTAAACAATTTGTAATGCGCTTTATAATCCGCCTTTAAAGTATTTAAATCATTTAATAAACTCGATAACGGCTTTGCCATTGCGTAGCACCAATAAGCGCCTACTTTTTTACAACCAATTGGCTTTAATTCAAAATAGTCTTCTGGAATAAATACCGCTGCACCGTTTTCGACAATAAAAGGCTGTCGAATATTTAAATGGTTTTTAAGCTCTATAACTTCGCAAAAAGTTTTGCTGGTATTAAACACCACAGGAATATGCGCATTTTGCAGCTGCTGTAATAACTCACTGATATTATTTGTATTGTAATCGGCGTGATCGAGTAATGTACCGTCCAAATCTGTAAAAATAATAGGTTGAAGGGTGTCATCACTTGTTAGGTGCATACCGCTAATATCTCGGTTGCTATCAAGTTCAATTAAAGCATTTGCTTTAGCGCTCAGTGTGTTTAAGTTCTCACGCGTAATGCGCTCAAAATGAGAAATAAAATACACCAATTGCTCGTTAGTCATGGTGCCTGAGCCTTCACCTTTTTTGGCTATTAGCTTTTGTTCTTGCTCTTGTCGCCATGTAAAAACATCACTAAAACTCGGTGCTTTTAGCATAACGGTATAATCAATTAGGTTAAAAACGGCTTTATATTCATTTGCCAAACAGCTATTTACACAGCGGCGCCAAACGCCTTCTTTATCAAACTGTTGCTCTAACTCGTTAAGCGGCTCACTCAATGAAAACAGCGGTTGTGGCTCACTGCCCACGCACCACCCTTCTAAAATAACAATATCAACTGGCTTTTCATTTGTTAGCCAATCACTTGTTGGCACGCAGTCGTCTTCGTGTTTATTAAAACGGGGAAGCGGTACGTTTACCTCTCCTGCCAGTAAATTAGTTATTGTGCTATTCATTAACGCTACGTCGTGAGTACCCGGTACTCCGCGAGTAGTAAAAAGAGGATGTACGTCTTTGGCAAGTTCACTACGTGCTTGTTTTGCTAAATAAAAGTCATCAATAGACAATGCAACACTGTTAAGTGGTGTGTTTTTAGAAAACCACGTAACTAAAAAATCTGCGAGTGTTGTTTTTCCTGAGCCCTGGCATCCATTTATGGCAACAAAAATAGGAGTATTTGTTTTTTTAGATTCGAGGATGTCATGCGCAAGTGGAACAAAATATTGCTCACTCAAATATTGATACTTTAAAGGCAGTTGGTGTTTTGCTAAAAACGGGGTTATATCCACAATATTGGCCTCTGACATAGTAACTCCTTTGCATACGATGCGTTCTGGAAATTAAATGCAGATACTAGACCATTATTATTTTTGTATATTTATTAATAGGTTAAAAAAATAGCGCATTGAAAATGCGCTATTTTGGTGCAATATTTTTAACTTACGTGCACTATTAACTCTCTTGAGGCTGCGCCTTAGGTAATACAAGGTTGAGTACAATGCCTAAAATAGCGCATAAACTTACGCCCTCTAAACTAAATTGGCTACCACCTATATGCATACCGCCAATACCGCACACCAAAATAAGTGCAACAATACTTAAGTTACGTGGTGCTGTTAAATCATCGCCCGACTTAACTAATGTATTTAAACCCACTACAGCAATAGAGCCAAAAAGTAGAATCATAATGCCGCCCATTACAGGTACAGGTATAGTCTGTAAGCCAGATCCCATTTTAGCAACAAAGGCTAAAATAATGGCGATAATGGCTGTCCACATCATTACTTTAGGATTGAAGTTTTTGGTAAGCATAACTGCTCCCGTTACCTCTGAGTAAGTAGTGTTAGGCGGGCCGCCAAATAATGATGCTGCAGACGTCGCAAGGCCATCACCAAATAAAGTACGGTGAAGTCCAGGTTTTTTCAAAAAGTCTTTATTGGTTACTTGGCTAATAGCCATCATGTCACCAATATGCTCAATTGCAGGTGCTATTGCTACAGGCACCATAAACAAAATAGCCTGCCATTTAAACTCAGGCCATGTGAAGTTTGGTACAGCAAACCACTGTGCGTTAGTTACTGCATCAAATTGCACAACGCCCATACCAAGCGATAAACAATAACCCGCAACAACCCCTGCCAGAATAGGTATAAGCTTAAATACGCCTTTTCCCCACACTGCAAAAATAAGCGTAACCACTAACGAGAACAACGAAATATAAATAGCACTGTTGTAATCAATAATTTGAATACTTCCGTCGCCACTTTTACCCATCGCCATATTTACAGCAACAGGTGCAAGCGCTAAACCAATAACCATAATTACAGGGCCTACAACCACAGGCGGTAAAATTTTATGAAGCGTTGCAACGCCCTTAAATTTTACTAATAAACTTAAAAGCATATAAGCAAAGCCCGCTACCATTAAGCCGCCCATAGTGGCTGGCACGCCCCACATTTGCACAGCGGCAATAATGGGTGCAATAAAAGCAAATGATGAAGCTAAAAATATAGGCACTTGGCCTTTAGTCACTACCTGAAACAGCAAAGTACCAATGCCAGCGGTAAAAAGCGCAACATTAGGATCCAAGCCCGTTAAAAGTGGCACTAATACCAGTGCACCAAATGCTACAAACAGCATTTGCGCGCCTGTTAAAATGGTTTTTATTGAAAAGGTGTCATTATTTTGCACTTAAAGACTCCTAAACAGTACCGAATATTTTGTCGCCCGCATCGCCTAAACCAGGGATAATATAGCCCTTTTCGTTTAAGTGGCTATCTACAGAGGCTGTAAATATTTCTACGTCGGGATGTGCTGTAAGTGTTTTTTCCACACCTTCTGGTGCAGCTACTAATACAATTACTTTGATTTCTTTACAGCCTGCTTTTTTAAGCATATCGATTGTGGCAATCATTGAGCCACCGGTTGCAAGCATAGGGTCAATAACTAAGCTTAAGCGCTCATCAATATTACCAACAAGCTTTTCAAAATATGGTACTGGCTCTAGCGTTTCTTCGTTACGTTCAAGACCAACCACACTTACTTTAGCGGCTGGTAATAACTGCATAACACCGTCCATCATGCCAAGACCAGCACGCAAAATAGGCACTACGGTAATTTTTTTACCTTTAATATGCTCTACTTTTAATTTATTGCCATCCCAGCCTGTAATTTCGTTATCTTCTAACTGTAGGTTTTTAGTTGCTTCGTAGGTTAATAAGGTTCCAACTTCAGAACATAATTCACGAAAGCTTTTAGTACTAATACCATGCGCTCGCATTAGGCCTAGTTTATGTTGAACAAGAGGGTGAGAAATAACGTGAATTGCCATGATATAAACCTACTGATACAAGAATTTGCAGTATTTTATATTAAAAAAGGTCATTTGACCTGTAGTTTTAAAGAGATTTTCATACATCGTGCCAAAATGTATTGTTTTGCTTGATATTTATGCAAGAGATTAGCAAAACCTGTTTATTAAATGTTACCCGCTAACCAGCTGTTTACTTGCTGTTGCATATAACTATTTATTTTTTGATGCTCGGGGCTCCACCCAGCTAAAAATCGATAAAAGTCAGCCCATGCAGCAGGCCATAAAGCGAGCCAATCGTCAGCTACTTTACTTGCTGGTGCCCAAGGGTGATAAGCTGTAATAGCAGCCTTTAAATTGTCAAAATAATACACAAGGTACTCATCAGCGCACTCGTGTAATTGTGCATCACTCAAGCAACTGGTCATAAAATACATTACATCAATTATCCCAGAACCTGCACCTATATACTGAAAATCATAACCGAGTATTTCATCGCGCTCATTTGCTGCAAAGTTAGCAAGTTTTGCATCGCCATGAATCAGCGTTTTATACGTACAACTTTGTAGCTGCTCATCTATTTTATGTGCAGCATTTTTAATATCGGACTTTTTATCAAGGTTATCTTTTAGTTTATTAAACTCATCTGGGCGCGTGCTTAAATGCCAGTAGTTGCCTTGCTGCCATAACCCTTCAGCGGGTTTACTTAAGTTAAACGCATGAAAGTGTGCAAGCCACCTTAATATAGCTTTAACATGTTGTGGCCCTGCTTGAGTAAACCCATGTTTGGTGAAATCCTTAAACACCAGCGCATATTCATCATCTTTATTAATTGCACCTATACATTCAATACTTTGCGCATGTACTGGTAAATGCTGGCTATAAAGCTTATAAAATGTGTATTCAACACTATATGAGTGCTGCTTTCTTTTAAGCGCAAATTCGCTTTGTTTAATTTTAGGATGGTTTATATAACTGGGTATTTTAATCGCTTTAATAACGCAGGCTTTATCATCAAGCTGGCACTGCACAATACTGCCACATCCACTCCAAAGTGATGTAAGCGTATCGCCAATTTCAATGTGCTTAAAGTGAGGTTGTAATAAAGGAATGTAAAATGCCATAGCTATATTAAGTAATTAAGTTTTTTGTAGTTTAACATTAGTGGACGTTTTTAATAAAACTAAGGCATAAGAAAGCTCCACTTGGTTTTATACAAGTTTGTATGTAAATAGTGGCCAAAATCACTATGCCACAACACTTTGATTTTAAAATTAACTGGATAAAACCATGTCTTCCTAGGTTGAGTATATTCAGGCATTTTAGCCTCTTCAAAGTGATGAGGAGGTGTCCACTAAAACGGGTGAGGAGCAATGTCCTGCTTGAATGGTTTGTTATGTAACCTTTATACCACTTTCCTCAAAAAACTTTTCTAATTTACTTTTATTAATGTTTGATAGAAAAGCAAAAGATCTAAAGGTAATACCGACTTTAGATTTAAAGTCTATTAGGTGACCCAGCGGACCAAGATTATAGGAGCGTATTTCTTGAAGTGAATCAAGTGCAATGTCATCTTTAAAAAAGCCATGACCGTAAAAGTACAACCTATTTTGATGAATTTGAAAAACAGGCTTACTTAAGGCTCTCATAGACCAAACCCAAAGGATAAAACCAACACCAAATAAAATAATCAAAGTAAAATCTAAACGATAGTTAAGCAAGCTAAGTAATAATTCATCATCACTCCTATTACGAGCCTCTAAGAAATAAACACCTAAAAAGGTTCCTATCGGAACTCCAGGTATTACCCAGATGTACATTAAGAATGCTTTCCACATTGGATAATGTTCTGTGGACGAGTTTCTCCAGAATTTCACGATTCTTCCTTGGTTACATAACTTTTAAATAAGGGGCGCAGGCATGTGGGCTAAAATCCGAACGAAGTGAGCAGCCCACATGTTTGTGTCCCAGCCCGCGCAGCGGGCGAACTTAATTTTTTTGTTATACGTTTGATTGAACAAAAAACTGCCTCATGCCAGTGCTATAGAACACATAGTACGCCCAAACAGCTATTATTGCCCCACCTATTACAACCCCAGTGAAAGAATAAAAAGACATGAAGGCAATAATACATGCCCAGTATAAAAAAGTACCAACACAGCCAGCCCAGTGTTTATTCACTGAAGCAAAGCAAATTGCAATGATTAGTATGCTAAATAACAGAAAGCCGGGCGCCATACCTGTTAACCAAAATTCTTGATAAGTAAGGCTGCGCCCATTCAACGAATACTCTCCGTTTGGCCAAGGCCAGAAAGCAAAAAGCACCATCAGTGAATATGTAATTGAGTTGAGCATATGCTGAAACCGGAATAACTTTGGCATCCCTTTCGTTTCTTTGAATACTCTCATCAATTTATTAAAAATCATCCTGATGCCTGTTCGACGTATAACGCCCAATTAACGGGCTAAAAATTGTGAGCTAATATGGAGCGAAGCGAACAGCCCACTGTTTTTAGTCCCGTTGAATTTCTTGTTATACGAATATTACACATTACTGCGAAATAATAGCTATTGCTATCAACGCAATAAATAATATAACAGCTAGTGCTAGTAAATTACCTATAAGAGCTAGCGGTTTAGGGAGTTTAGTAAAGGAACCTAACTCCCATTTAGATAAAGTGCCTTTCTTTTTAAGAAAAGCCTCTTTATCTGAATCCTGAACGTTAGTCCATTTGCGATTAAATTTCTTGGATGAACGAACACCTGAAAGCACTTTATAACCGAAAAAAGCTATTAATATGACTAAGAGAATAGCTTCAAATATTTCAGTTAACGCCATAATTTCCTATTCGTATAACGAGCCTGTAGAATAACTCTAACAGCCAAATTCAATTAAAAAACGAGTTCCTGTAATTAACTCTAAGCGCTTTTATAGCATTAGGTAATGCATTTGGAACCCATAAAACCTGTCTCTTATACACATCTCCGAGCCCACGAGACCGTACTAGATCT
>OLHM01000602.1_pt1 | contig 10015 bp, 9 predicted proteins | sample 1609611 | NCBI WGS metagenome assembly OLHM01 (sample SAMN05416891, study PRJEB24817) | seawater metagenome | isolation source: Sea water | place: Canada:Atlantic | collected 2013-11 | reverse complement strand
TTTTGTTAAGCCAAAAAAGTTAATTATTGGAGAAAGTCATGCCAGAGTATAAAGCGCCGATCAGAGATATTAAGTTTGTTATGCAAGAATTACTTGATTGCGATAGCCATTACCAAAAACTAGGTTATGAAGACGCTAGTTTAGATATGGTCGATGCCATTGTTAGTGAAGCAGCAAAGTTTACTGAACAAGTTATTGCCCCAATTAACCAAAGTGGTGATGAACAAGGCTGTACTTGGACGAATGGTGAGGTGACGACACCTGATGGTTTTAAAGACGCTTACCAACAATATGTTGATGGTGGTTGGCCAACATTGGCTCAAGATATAGACTTTGGTGGTCAAGGTTTACCTCATTCATTAAATACGGCAATTCAAGAACTATTCTCTAGCGCTAACCATAGTTTTGCTATGTATCCTGGCTTAAGTCATGGCGCATTAGCTACGATTGAAGCACACGGTAGTGAGCAGCAAAAAAATCAGTTTATGCCTAAGTTAGTTGAAGGTTCTTGGACTGGAACCATGTGTTTAACTGAACCTCATTGTGGTACTGATTTAGGTATGTTGCGTACAAAAGCCGAGCTAAACGACGATGGTAGTTACTCGTTAACCGGTACTAAAATATTTATCTCTGCGGGTGAACATGATTTATCCGACAATATTGTACATATAGTTATTGCAAGAATTCCAGGCTCTCCTGAAGGCAGTAAAGGCATTTCACTATTTATCGTACCTAAGTTCAATGTTACAGATGAGGGTGAAACTAGCGATCGTAACGCCGTAAGTTGTGGCTCTATCGAGCATAAAATGGGGATCAATGCTAACGCAACTTGTGTAATTAACTTTGATGGCGCTAAAGGCTATTTAATTGGTGAGGTGAATCGTGGCTTAAATTGCATGTTTACCTTTATGAACGCTGCTCGCTTAGGTGTTGCTACTGAAGGGGTTGCAGCGGCTGAAGCATCTTTTCAAGGAGCATTAGCTTATGCGAAAGATAGATTACAAATGCGTTCTTTATCAGGTGTGAAAAATCCTGAAGGACCGGCAGATGCAATCATAGTTCACCCTGATGTTCGTCGAATGTTATTGACACAAAAATCCATTGCAGAAGGGGGTCGAGCGCTGATTGCTTATTTAGCACAGCTAGTTGATATTGGCCATGCGGGTACTTGTGAAGAAGAAAAAGCAGCGGCAGAATCTAAATTAGCATTATTAACGCCTATTGCTAAAGCATTCCTTACTGAGCTAGGTTTAGAGTGTACTAGTCATGGCGTGCAAGTATTTGGTGGACACGGCTTCATTAAAGAGTGGGGCATGGAGCAACTCATGCGCGATACGAAAATTAGCTGTTTATATGAAGGCACTACAGGTATTCAAGCATTAGATTTATTAGCTCGAAAAATACTAGGTTCTAAAGGAAAAATTCTTAAACCTTTCGGTAGTGAAGTCACAAAATTCTGTCTAGAAAATGCTGATGACGATGCGATGCAAGAGTTCATTCAACCTATCATGAGTTTTGGTGGTGATTGGCAGAAGATGACCGAAAAAGTCGGTGAAAAAGCCATGAAAAACCCAGACGAAATTGGTGCTGCTTCTGTTGATTATTTGATGTATTCAGGTTATTTAACCCTTGCTTATTTTTGGGCGAAAATGGCAAAAGTGGCACAAGATAAGCTTAAAGATGGCTGTGATGATGAAGCTTTTTATCAAGCAAAAATTAAAACAGCACGTTTCTATTTTCAACGTATTTTACCAAGAGCGAACGGACATGCTGCTTGTGTTGAAAATGGTGCGGAGTCGATGATGGCATTAGATGCGGACGACTTTGAATTTTAATTCGATAACCTAGTGTTATACCAAATCCATTAAGTTATCTCCCACTCAGTGGGAAGAAACTTATTAGAGTTGGTATTATAAACGCTAAAGTATCTTTGAAGCATTTTTAGAGTAAAGAAAGGGAAGCAATATGCTTCCCTTTTTTGTTGGCTATCACTCGTAAATACGACGTGATATTCGTTACAATATTTTAGCGGTTATGAGTGCTCAGCTAAAATCTCATCGGCAATTTTAGCTGCAATCATAATTGTTGGTGCATTAGTATTACCACTAATTAATGTTGGCATTACTGAGGCATCGATAACTCGTAAATGTTGAATTCCATACACTTTTAAATGGCTATCAACAACAGCCATGTCATCATTACCCATTTTGCACGTACCGACTGGGTGATAAATAGTATTTGCTTTGTTTTTCACAAATTCTAAAATACTTTCATCACTTTGGACGTCATCACCAGGAAATATTTCTGTACCATTACTTTCAGATAGTGGCGATTGAGATAAAATTGAACGGGCAATTTTAACTGCTTGAACCATAGCTTTTTGGTCATCTTTATGCGCAAGCATATTCAATGATATTCTGGGATGTAGGCATGCATTATTGCCATGTAAAGTCACGCTACCACGACTTTTAGGACGTAATAAACAGGTATGTAGGGAAATACCATAATGAAGTAATACTTTTAAACTTCTCCCGTGATCTTCAAAAGCGGCTGGAATAAAATGTAATTGTAAATCAGGTCGTGACACATCAGGCGTTGATTTAATAAACCCTCCAGACTCTGCCACTGCGGAAGTTAAGATACCTCGACGCTTTCTTTCTGAAGAGCCTTTTTTGATTGATAATGGAAAGTATTTTAATGTCTGTTTGAACAACCACCAAGCAGCTTTGGGGCGAATGGCTAATAAATCACTACGTTTATGATGAGTTACAATGACTGTGTCGGGATGATCTTGTAAATTCTGCCCCACGCCCGATAATTCATGAACTAAAGGAATTTTATGTTTGGCCAATTCATTTTTTGGACCTAGCCCCGAAAGCATCATTAGCTGGGGAGAGTTAAAAGCTCCGGCACTCAATAGCACTTCTTTATTAGCAAAAATACTGTGGTATCTGTTTTTTGTTTTGTAATAAACACCTGTCGCCACTTTATTTTCGTCAATCAGTAACTTTTGAACCTGTGCACCTGTAATAATGGTTAAATTTGAACGGTTAGCATTAGGCGTTAAAAAAGCTTTAGCTGCACTGCAACGTTGTCCGTTTATTTGGGTTACTTGATAATAACCAACTCCCTCTTGATTTTTACCGTTAAAATCATTGTTAAAGGGGAATCCAGCTTGTTGTGCTGAAGAAATAAAGTGGTCATGAATAGGTGGTTTTGAGCTGGAATCAGCTACATTTAAAGGCCCATTTATCCCATGAAATTCATCTTCACCACGCTCTTGATGTTGAGTGCTTCTAAAGTATGGTAGTACATCATTAAATGACCAGCCTTCATTACCAAGTGCTGCCCAATGGTCATAATCCTCTTTTTGTCCACGAACATATAACATAGCGTTAATAGAGCTACTACCGCCTAATGTCCTACCGCGAGGATTAAATATTTTTCTATTATTTTGAGTCGATTCAGGCTCCGAATTAAATTGCCAATTAAGTACTTTGTTTTGCATTAACTCGATGACCCCGATAGGCATATGAATGCTCCAATGCTTATCCTCAGGTCCTGCTTCTAATAAACAAATTTGATATTTTCCACAAGCAGATAGCTTGTCAGCTAATACACAGCCAGCAGATCCGCCTCCAATAATGATAAAATCAAAGTTGTCCATTAAATATTCCTTTACTATTTCTCAGGTCAGACCACTATGGAGCAAAGGTTGTTTTTTTTCAATTAAAATTAAATATGCTCGTTGTTAAGTTTCAAATTGAATTATTAGATTATGTAGAGTGGTTAATTCTTGCAATAAATTTTGGCTGAGTTGCTTCGTTTCGTTGCCATGTTCAACGCCTAAATTAGCTATTTCTTTTATACTATTGGTATTCTTGTTAACCTGATTGGCAACCACTGATTGCTCTTCGATTGAAGCCGCAACTTGATGATTTATAGCTGAAATTTTATCGACTTCTTTATTGATATTTTGCAAGCTTTGTCCTGTGTTTTTAGCAAAATCTGCACATTCTTCAACCAGGACTACACCACCATTTATTGCTGTTATAGCTTGTAATGACTCTTCATTAAGCGCCGCCAATGTTTTACTGATTTCTTCTGTTGATTGTTGAGTTCGTTGTGCTAATGCGCGTACCTCTTCGGCAACAACTGAAAAACCACGACCTTGTTCACCAGCTCTAGCAGCTTCAATAGCTGCATTGAGGGCAAGTAAGTTAGTTTGATCTGCAATTGAACTGATTTCATTAGAAATAGCGGCAATATCATGTCGACCCCCTGCAAGTTTTTCAATAACGCTTTCAACACTCGCTAATTGAGCTGACAAAGACTGAACAGAAATCACGGTTTTGTTGACTGCTTTAACACCCGTTTCACTCATCGCTCTTCCTTGATTTGAAGCATCTGTAGCACCAGTGACAGAGCTAGAGACTTCATTGATAGCGGCATTCATCTGTCCCATTGCAGTGGCTACCTGCTCAATTTCTTGGTTTTGTTCATCGAGCATTCGAGAAATGTTATTGCCGTTACTTGCTGTTTCTTGGGCAGTATTATTGAGGGTTTGGGTTAAATCAGTCACTCGGCCTACAACCGCATTTAGTTCTGCTTTACGCATCGCCAATGCTAAATCAATATGGCCTAATTTATCAGTAGAGCCGCTATAAAGTTGACTCATTAAAGGGTTATCAAATACTACTTCAGCTTTTGCGATCAGTTTGGTGTAGTTGATTCGCCAGCGAAATAAAAGCAAGCAAGTCACCGATGTTAATGTGAGTAAGGGTAAAGAAATAAGTAATGGTATTAAGCTGGTCAATGCACTAGCAGCAATAAATAAACAAATGAATAACAATAAGTTTTGCACAACTAATGTCATGTCAAAATTAGTTTTTTTCTGCAGTAACGGGACTGTATTTGTATTTATTTGCTGATAAAGCTTATTGGCTCTAGTTTTTACTTTTTCGTCAAGCTTAGTTCTAACTGATTGATATTCCGTAGTATTGCCTGACTTATTTTTGATCGGAGTGACATAAGCGTTGACCCAGTAATGATCTCCATTTTTACAGCTGTTCTTCACAGGACCCATCCAAGGTTTTCCAGATTTTATGGTTGTCCATAGATCTGAGAAAGCAGCTTTAGGCATATCGCTATGTCGCACAATATTATGCCCATGTCCATTGAGTTCATCTAGAGAATAACCAGCGATTTGACAAAAGTCATGGTTAGCATAAGTTACCCGTCCTTTGAGATCGGTTGTTGATAATAAAATTTGCTTTGCTGAAAAGTTTTGCTCTATACCAGTATCTTTTGCTGTTTTTTTATTAAGAGGGGTACTCATAAATATTACTCATTGTATTATTCATATTCGTATGAAAATAATTGTTACTTTTTTGTAACAATTATTTTACTTATATACTTTCACAATACATTGATTTCGGTCAGGTTTTGACCACTTAAGTGCTTGTAATAATTCATTACAAGCACTTAATGAGCAGCGGAATATTATAGCGGGGGAGTTATAAACCTAGAACTTCTTTACCTTGTTTAAAGACAATATCTACCGGAATATTAGCGGCTTCTAATCGGGCTAAATCTGCAGCAAGCGTCTCACCTATAACACCACTTTCTTTCACTAAGCTATCTACGCCTTGATAATCGCCATTTCCTTGCAAGGTTAGGATTAGTTCAGATAAAGAGTCTATTGCAGCAGTCATTTTCTCAACATTAATGCTATACAAGCCTTCTTCATTACGGCTGAAAGCACCTTTTTCTTGGAAGTAATTAAAACGAACCATGTTGGCTTTGCCGTGAGCTGAACTTGCACCAAAGCGAATAGAACGGAAGATTCCAGCCATGAAAGTAGTGTAGTAATCTTCTAAAGTGCCATCGGTGATTGCGCCTTTATTTAGGAGCTGACGAATCATGTACAAGCCAAGAATATCAGCTTTGCCTTCTTCTAATGCTGAAGCATGCTCTTTTAATGCTTGGCGAACTGGACCACTGCCGTTAAGGGTGTTTTTAATACCTAAACCATTAGCAAAATGAAGAAAATATATTTACCTCACGAAGGAGGCGTAGATAGAAAGGGGTTTTCGACATACCAACGTGATATGCTTTTTTTTACTATTTTTATTCAATCCTCTCACGATATTTTATTGATATCCTTAACAACGAAAAAACAAAAGAAACATACTCATAAAAAACGACTCACGCTTTAAGTAAAGCGGACATGATGAACGAGTCTATTATAATAAGGGAATCTTAGGGTATTGGAAGACGAAAATCATTTCAGTAAATAGTTGGACAATTACATCAGTTTAGCCAATCAATTACATCAAAACTACCAGTCATTATCATCTAAGATTGCCACCAAGTAACATTTACTGTGACCACTGAATTGTATTAGGTTTGCCACTAATACAGTAAGTTCATTTTCCGCTTAGATGACATTAGTTTTTGTTTCACTAACGACAAGTTATCCGACATTGCAGACATTAGATGTTTGCTGAGGTTTACGACAGCAGTTTAGTCTTAAGCGGTCATAGAGCTTTTGTGAAACCATGATCATATTTAGGGTAATATCACCCTAAATTCGCTGTTTGTTTGTGGGGCTGGTTTAAGCTCAATATGCCAGTGGGTTATACTTCTGAACGCTAACTGTGCCACATTGACCTAAGGCATTATTACCATAACGAATCTTGTGTCGCAGAAACCGGATTTTCGATTAATGTTTTACTTACCGATAAAATTTACTAACGCTCCATGGGCAATTATCGTCATTTACTTTTTTACTGATTTTATATCAAAAAACTAGTTTGTTTTTTGCAGATGATTTTGCGTTTTGCGAATTTTTTCGCGTTTTACGAAATTTAATTTTCAATATACAGCTTTAAAAGTCGATTTATTGTAGGTTTGTTTTACTTTTTACTTTTTTATCTTTTGGCCTAATTTTTGCTCTGTGTCTTATTTGTTGGTATTGGTTAACTCATTAATGAGATACGAGAATAAAATAGAAACATATAAAACCAAAATAATGGAAAGATAATTGTTACTAGAGGCTATAGTGCCTTAGGAGCATGAATACGATGAAATACAATACAGGAGATAATCTTATCTTGAAAACACATTTAGCTAAAAATAACAATACCATCATTAGTGTGGGGTTTGATTTAAAACAAAAAACATTGACTTTATCTGGTCATGCCAGTATATTCCTGCTTCGAAAAAGGATTTCGTATTTTACCAATGGGATGGTATCAAATTTTAAAAATTTAAACATAATATCGATAACAGTTATTCGATATTTACCATTTTAAAAGTATGATACCTATGATAAAAACCCCAGTGAACCAACTAAAACTTGGTATGAAAGTCGTTAAAATTGATAAAAAATGGCTTGATACCCCCTTTCTAAAACACAGTTTTGTAATCAAATCTGAAAAAGAATTACTTCAATTACGCAATATTTGTGAATTTGTGTTTGTAGAAGATAATCAATCTACAATAGAAGATAAAAAGGACACTAAATCTCGAGAAGGCCTGGAGAAAAAAGGTGTTGAAGCTATAGAAAAATCATTTAAATTACTGAATGTAGTTTTTACTGACTTAGAAAAAAGTTCTTATCTAAATTCTATTAAAATAAAAGAAGTTGTTAATAATATAACAATGCGCGTTCTTGCTGACACTAAAACCCATGAATACTTAAGTTTAATTCGAATAAAATCTCCCTGTATCGCTCAAAAATCTTTGCGGGTACTCATTTTATATTTAACATTTTGTAAATATATAGGGATAAAAAAAGATAAACTATTAAACCTAGGTTGTGCTGCTTTATTACATGATATAGGAATGATTGAATTACCTATTAACTTTGATAAACCCGAAAAACTAACATCTTTAGAAAAAACACATCTATACACTCATACACAACTTGGTGCAGCATTTATAGAAAAAAGTGCTCAATTCCCTAAGCTTGTAAGTACTATTATCGAATCACATCATGAGCACTATAATGGTAGCGGTTACCCAAATGGCTTAGCAAAACATGACATAAGTTTATATTCCCGAATACTTACACTAGTTTGCACATACGAAGCGATGACTCGTAATAGAGGATACAAGACTGCTTTGAATTCATACTCAGCAATGTCTGAGTTAGCCAACGTTTCAGGAACTATTTTAGATCCTAGACTTGTTGCTAAGTTTATTGAAATCATAAGAGAATTCCCTGTTGGAACAAAAATAATAACAGTAAAAGGTGAGCTATTAACCACTGTAGCCAAAATCAATAGTCGAAAATACCAAGTTACGCCCATGACTTCTGAAAATAACAATAGTAGCTTCATACTTGATAGCAAAATGTTTAAGGGAGTTGTATATGATTAAATTGAATTTTGAGAATAATACGTCTAACATTATTAGGTTTCCTTTAATTAAAAGGAAAGTAATCGAAACTAAAACAATCGAAGAAAAATCCAGTCAAACTGGAATGTCCCCTTGTTATAGCCGATGTAAAGGTTGCACATTGTTCCCGTATGACAAACTTGCAGATGCAAATATAACTAAAGTTGCGGGTATTCGTACTTTTGATGTTAATAGTGAACGACAAAAAACTAGTTCTTCTGGATTTAGGATGCTTTGCGCATTAACTCGGCAATCAGGTAGTGTATTGTCTAAAGAGTATTTGATCAAATATGTTTGGCCTGAATCAACTATTGTCCGTAATAACTTAAATGTGTCGATTTACGACTTACGTATTTTATTTAGAGATTCATCTATAGTCATTAAAAATCATCGAAAAGAGGGGTATTGTTTAACATTATAATGCCTTTTTTTTAAACATCAATTTATAGCAATTTCTACATTGATATTTAAATTCATTCCTATGGCTGAAATGTTTTTCTGTCCAACTTCTCTGGATATTCTTAACAGGTGATTCGTTATTGCAAAACTTACATTTATTCATGATTGAAACTTTAATCATAAATTGAGCTCAAAAAACATATCTCTTCCTCTGACAAGACATGGACTCTTTCATACTGGCTTTTGTTTTTAAGTTTAATTTCTTTAGTCAATATTTTCATTAGTTCCATACAAATATTTTGATAACATATATCGTTTTGGTTACCACTATTAGCTGGGTTTTTTAATATTTCAATGTTTTTTAAAAGCGCTTCATCATTTAGATCTCTAATAGCTATTTCAAACTCCATTATAATTGTATCCTTAATGTATTTATCCATTAATGAGCCCCAAATGATGGTTTAAAAACCAGGAGTACATTTGTACCTTTTAATATTTGATACAAAAGTCACATTTTTTGACTTCCCATGTCCCCTATGAGATAGCGCTTTGTTAATTACTTAAGTAAACTATTAATATATCTAAAAATAATGGTTCTGAATTTATTAAAGTATCAAAAATTACCTATTAAAATTTATGTTATGTAAACTACACATCTATTGTCATGGTAAAATTTAACTTCATCTATTGATGTAGTAAGTACATACCCAAATCCTCTGACATTTGCTATTTTTATTTCAGTTGATCTAATGTAGGTTTTTATTTCTGATATTGTAACCGTTAGGTTATTTCTAACCACTGAATTATCGGGCCAGCCATAGTCCTGTAAAAAGCTAAAACTAACAGGGTTGTTTTTATATTTTAACAGTGCGCAAAGCACTCTAAATGCTCTATTAGTTAATTTTATTTTTTTCTCATTGATGTGTACCAATTGCTCATTATAAGAAAGTGATAAATTTTCATGAAAACGCAATGAGTTTGATTTACTGCACTTACTACAATAATCTTGGCACGGTTCAATCGCTTGATTATTTTTTTGCAGATCCATATTGATTATTTTAACCTTTTGAAAATTACTCTTAGCTGTACTAATTAATAATCTTTTTATTAAATTAGATCATCCTTGATCTCAACAGAGTTAATCTATTATTAAACGCTCTGTTGTACTACTGCCCCCAGTAATAACAATTGGTTTCTTTAACGATAGAGAAAG
>OLHM01000596.1_pt1 | contig 10122 bp, 6 predicted proteins | sample 1609611 | NCBI WGS metagenome assembly OLHM01 (sample SAMN05416891, study PRJEB24817) | seawater metagenome | isolation source: Sea water | place: Canada:Atlantic | collected 2013-11 | reverse complement strand
ACAGTATTAACACTGCTTGTGTTGAACTTTGCAAACTCTGGGCATTGTTCTACATAAGATTCAAATAACAAGCCTTCATTAGCAAGAAGGTCTGCATAATTTTCAAGTAGTTGTGGTAAGGTTTTCTCACTTGTTTTTATAAGAGACTGTATTATGATATCCGAGTTATCATTTTCTTTTATTTTAATTTTTCCTGCATAAAAACCATTACCACCCGAGCCTTCTGGTAACTTTACACAAATTTTATTACCTTGGTAACTAGAGAGTAAGAGCTCTAATTCAGCAGTATTAGTTAGGACACGACCCTCGCTATCAAAACCGTTTGAAGGATGGTAAAAGCCAATAAATGTCGCCGTTGGGATATTAGCGAGTGTTAATAAGGCTTTTTCTGTTAATTTATGTTGAGTAACTTTACGATAGGGTTTTGGATTTAAGACAGCTAAAGCTTTATGATAATCTGCATCACTTAAATGTTCGCATTTCTCTTGCCATGACATTTTGGTATCTGCCATACCAGCTAATAAATAATACTGAGGACCTATAGATTTTAGGATATAAAATTTAATCACTTCCGCGATGATATTGACAAGGCTTCTTTTATGCCTTTTTGACTCTAATTTAAGGTATGAATAGGTTGCTCTGATCTTCATCAACATATATTAACTCTCAATAAAGTTACTTAGTAATGATAAGCTTATTTTGTTATCAGCATTTTCTTCAGTATAGTTAGCAACCTGACTTTTACTAATCAAGCTTCGAAAAAACATGACAAAATCTATTCTATTTATTTTTTTAGACTATCCGCCAAAGTCAGGTCCTGGAGCCCAGAGGAATTATTACCTCAAAAAGCATTTTAGTCAGTTAGGTTGGCAAACAAAAGTATTAACCATGACATCGCAGAGTAAAGGGATAAGTGACAATTCAAGTGACGATAAAGAGGTGATACGTGCTTTTGGTAAAGATGCTACCCAAATATTCTCAATTATGGGGAAATACCCTAGGTTTATTGAAATCCCAGACCGCTGGTACCTCTGGATTCTACCAGCCATAATAAAGGGATATAAGGCATGTAGAAATAACAATGTTGATTATATCTATGCTAGTTTTCCAAGTTATTCTAGTACCATCGTGGGTACATTATTAAGTAAAATATTAAATAAACCTTTGATAGTAGACTTAAGGGACCCATTTCGTTTTCGTTATGATCCAGAAAACATGCCGGTACATTGGTTATATCGTTGGTTAGAGAAAAAAACAATAACTCAAGCAAGTATGCTCATTACTACGACACCAGAATGTTCAGAGTTTTATTCAAAACTTTATCCTGCATTCCCCAGTAATAAAATTCACGTAATCCATAACGGTTTTGCAAAAGAATTTCATGATGAGTTTGAAGTTCCACAAAAATTAAAAAGTTCACAGCCTTTTACTTTATTACACTCAGGTATTTTATATCAAATAGGGCGTAACCCTGATGTTTTATTAAAAGCGATTCATTTTTTGGTTTCACAAGGAGAGATAAAAAAAGGTCAATTTATTTTGCGTTTTAGAGGCGCTAATATTTGGCCAGCATTATCACTCCAAATTGATGAATTAGGGTTAACTGACTTCGTTGAATTCAAAGAACGTATACCCTACACCCAAGCTATCGAAGAGATGTCAGTTGTGAATGCCAACGTGTTAATTCAAAATAGTTTATTTAATTTGCAAATACCTAGTAAATTGTATGATATATTGGCGCTGAAAAAATCACTATTAGCTATTACAGATAAGCAGGGAGCACTAGCAAAAGAAATGACTCACCTTGACCTACCTTATTTTTCTAGTACAGTAGAAGAGACTGTAATTTTACTCAGAAATCTCATGACTGTTGCACAAGTCCCATTAACTAATAATAGTTTAAATTGTCGTAACAGATACTACATGAGCCAAAAGTTGTCTAATATCCTTGACACCCCCTTAAAATCCTCATGAAAAAAAGCAACGCTCTTACTAGTAGTATTCTTATGTTATCCGCTAGTTGGATAGCCAAAGCCTTAGGTTTATTAAGTACTATTATTTTAGCGCGTTTATTAACGCCGGAAGATTTTGGTTTAGTTGCTATAACCATGTTAGTTGTACACTTTCTTGATGTTTTTGCCAACACAGGAGCGCAACAATTCTTATTAAGTAAAGATAGCGTAGACAATGATGACCTGAATACAGCATGGTCTATTAATATGATATTTAGAGTTTTTATTACAATTACTCTACTTCTATTTGCCGAACCTATCGCCAATTTTTTTGATGCTGACATAACTGACGCTTTTAGAGTAAGCGCTATGATTCTTATTATTATAGGCTTAACAAATCCAGCATTGAGCATGGCAAAAAGAGAATATAATTACAAAGGTATTTTTAAGTTAGCACTACTAGTTAAGTTTATTAGTTTTACGATAACTATTACTGTTGCTTATTACACTCGGTCTTATTGGGCACTGATTATAGGCACGATTAGCCACTACACTGTTCATGCTATTGGCAGCTATTTCATTTATCCATTTTCACCTAAGTTTTGTTTAAAGAACAGACACGAACAATGGGATTACTCAAAATGGATATTACTCCGAAGCTTTGCGGGCTATATACGCTCTAAAGGAGATGCTTTTATCATCTCTAAGTTTTTCTCAACCACGGATGTTGGTATTTTCACCATAGCCAAAGAGTTTGCTATGCTTGTTTACGAACAAATCGCAACTCCTGTTGCTGAAATAATAATGACTAGTGTACAAAAAGCACGTACTAACGAGTCTGATATTAGTTATATTATTGAAAAATATCTATTAATATTACTCAGTCTTATTCTGCCTATTGCATGTATCATTTCTATCTACGCTGAAAACATTGTAGTTATTATTTTAGGAGAAAAATGGTTAGCTGCTGCCCCTATTTTAGAGATATTAACTTTATTAGGTATATCAACTAGTCTTACAATGGTCTTTAACTCGACCTTAACAGCTTTAAAGCGCACTAAATTAACTTTTAAGGTCGATGTAGTAACAACATTAATAATTTTAGGTACTTTATTTTTATTAAAAGGGGTGGCGCTCGCTGATTTTGCGCTAATACGCTCTTTGCTGGATTTAGTTGTTGTTATATCATATTTTGTTTTTACTAAACTAGTTATCGGCTTGAGTCTACGTTCAAGTATTAAAAGTCTAATACCAACACTATTATCAGTTAGTCTATTAGCATTAATGCTTCATTACTTAGGGGCAGTGGTAGTTATTGATAATTTCTTAATGTTAACCATGATATCAGCTGCCTGTTTACTTACTTATAGTATTACCTTTTTAATTATTATTAATATCTTTCCTTTTCCTAGTAGAACATTAACGGACTTAAAGAACACATTGAATACAGCTTTAAAAAATAAGTTAGTTAAATAAACTATCATATTATCGACTAAAGATCTGACGGAAAAATTGACTTAAACCACACAACTCAGCTTCGAATTCCAGTTGGTGTACATCTTCACCATCCAAAATTCGTGGGATTTTCAGTAAATCAGTATTCTTTGTCAACATCCCCGCGGAAACAGTTGTAGCACTTTCAACGCCACAATTTTTTAACCAAGATGATTGTTGTGGATAATGCTCACCACTTGGGTAACAAAAGTGTGTTAACTTTATTTCTGGAATAATGGATTGAATATAAGAAATATTTTTTTGTATTTCGTTTTGAAATAACTCTTTTATTTTTGGTGAGCAGTGACGGTGAGTATGAAGCTGTATATTTATATCATACATTGAAAGTTCAGCTAACTCTTGTTCATTAAGCAATCGAAACAATAACCTCCCTTGATGATGGAGTGATACTTTTAGTTGTTCCGCTATTAACATAACTACTTGTTGTCTAGAAGATAAATCTGTTAGTTGAGAAATAATATGCTGAATTTCTTTAATTAGCTGATCTATATTAGAACCGTTAATATAAAATTTTGTATCTGTATTTAATATTTTATTTTGTAATATTAATTCTTTGCCTTGTGATTTCCATAATATATATGCAAGTGCAACATTTATTACAATACCTTGTTTTTGTATATAGTAACTGGTGACATATAACGTTAAAGGAAGCTTGGTTATGAGTAGTACATCATTTGCTAACTCAAAAGTACCAGCCCAGCCATCGTCCATGGTCAATACAATAAAGTTATTCTTTCTTCCTCTTTCCTCAATAGCCTTTTGTAATGTAACAACTTGATAATCACTATTTTTTAACCATAACATACGTTTTGAAAATGTTTCAGGTCGCATAAAAAGTTTTGGTCGGAATTTGTGTTCATCATGATAAGAAAAACCGTGATAACACAATACACATGTATTTCTCGCATTTAACTTTCGAGCTAACTTAAAGCCACCCAATAATTTTACAATAAATAAAGCCGCTACTTTAAACGTTTTATACATGAACGTAAAAAATCCTTAATAAAGCCCACAAAATTTATATAATATAATTTACGATCATTAGGGTAAAGTAAATCTGATTTAATAGAGGGATGTAAAAACAGTAAAAAAAACTCAATAAAAGTATAACCTTTTTGACTTAGTGTTAAGTCTTTATCTTTCAATCTCGACAGAGCATAACCAAAATCGGCAGGCAAGGTATTACGTACCACTATTTCTTTAGTTAGACGAATAGTCTTTTGTGGTATTAGCCCCTCTAAAAATGCATCCATTTGATAACAAGGAAAGTGAATTCCAGCTAAAATGTCTAAATTTAATGCGCCCCAATAACGAGAGTTTATTTCTATGAAACAAAATGTATCGGTCTCACTGTTCCATTTGTATTCAAACATAGCAGCGCCATGCCAACCTAAAAAGTTTCTTCTTGCCAATGCATCTTGATAAATACCTTCATGCCACCATGACTTACGCAACGACATTAATCCTCCGGTATGAGGGTTTTGATGACTTGCTAATACCATAGACTCAGCAATATCACTCCCTTGCCAATTAAGTAAATTTACCGTGACTTTCTCTCCTTGAAAACATTCTTGTACTAACACTTTTTCATAATGGTGTAACTGTTGAGTTACCATTTCACGTACTTCTTCTAATGTGTTTGCAAAGGCAACAAAGCCAGAAGGAGGTGCGTCTTTAACATAAAAAGCATCTCCTTTAATAAATAGTGGAAACTCCCATTGACTAATTGATTGGTGAACTTCCTTGCTTGAAGTAACAATTTGAGTTTTAGGTATGTTCTTTTGTACCTTATTTTCATTGGCAGCAAGGAAAGCATCAAATACATCAACCTTGCACAAACACAGATAAATAGCAGGTTGTTGAGGAGATAAAGGCAATAAATGTTGGAACTCTTCATAATCGTTCTGTATGGCTAAGAGAAATCCTTCACTCGGCACAATAGCATTTATACTATGTTGAGCGATGTAGTCACGTAACCAAGTTACATATCCATCATCATAATTAGGGCAGCACGTAGAGGCATGGGTGAAGGTAGACTGACAGCCGAGCGCTTCTTTTTTTACTGAAGCAGCAAACACGGTATAACCATGTTCGCCCAACGAACGAATAGCCGCTACTGCGCCCAAAGAGTCTGCTTGGGGAACAAGAATGTTATATTTATTACGCCAGTTTTTTTCTCTCATAAATATCTATAGTTCCGTTAAATAAAAAACACATATCTAGGGTGAAGTGATTTTTAATGCTAATTTTTTCTGGCATTCATTTGTAATCGCACCATTAGATGAAAACTTAAACCGCGAGAAACCACAAAGATCAAACTGAGACTGACTCATGACTGAAGGATAAGTGCTATCGATGTCTTTATCAAATTCAATAATATTATTATTCAGCTTCATAGATCCCCCGTTTCGAGTTCTAATATGGCTTGTGATTATATTATTCGTAATAATTGCTGAACTTTCTTTAAACCTAACATCAATACCAAGAGTGTTTAATAGAGTGTTATGAGTAATTTGGGTATTTTGTGCTTTGTTTAAATAAATCCCGACATCTTGGCTACAATTCGTGACCAAGTTATTTCTAACAATGCCATTGCTGTGTTCTATTGGACAGCCACCACCTCGACAATATTTTTCCCCTGTCCCGCCACCACCAAGCGATATTCCTACCCGCGTATAGCTATCATTTGCTAATGACCACTCACAATCAATAATGTTTTGCTCAATTAAACCATTATCACCATTACCTTTTAGAAAGACGGCATAACTAACATAATCACTACCATGCTTGCTATTATTCGCAATGAAATTCTTACGAATTAACCAATTGCTACCTGTGACGACATCAATCAAAGTAACAGAAGTATTGGTTTGTCGAGAGGTTTCGTTATATAAATTGTTGTGTTCAAATAGAATATTATCAGGAAACTCCCTATTACCAACTTGACCATTTGCATTAGCTTTCACAATAGAATTAAAGTTAGTGAGTTCATTATTTCTAATAATCAGCTGTTGTGCACCAACAATATGAATAGCATGCTCACATTGTTGATTTGTAGCACAACTCCCAGTGACCTTGAGATTTTCAACGATCCAGTAGTCACCGATCATAACGAAACCTTCAAGGGTATTTAAAGAAATCGTGACTTCATTAAAATTTTCAGCTCTCAATCTTATTGGCGCCATAGCAGTACCATTTTTTTTGAGGTAAATTTGCCTTTGACTTATTTGATAACGTCCAGCTGATATAACGATATCATCGCCAGGTTTTGCCTGCTTAATAGCGTTAAGAAGTTCTTCGCTTGTATTAACTCTGATGGTACGTAATTTGGTCTGTTCAAATGTAACTAAACGCTGATAAAATGAAGAGAGTATTGTATTGTTTTCAACCTCCTCGGTTTTATACTTAAAGATAGAGTTTGCACTACTAGCACCTACAACATGACGATTATAAACGACATGATAATTCACTTGTTCATTTTGGGTATCGAGAGCACTCGCAAGATAACTTAATGGTATGGATACCTTACGCAATATAGGAGATGATTCATTGGCTAAAGAGGCTGATGCTCGTTGGAAAAACACCTTTGCTGGCAAGTCATATTTATTATAAATATAACCACTTGCTATCATCGCTAATAATATAAAAATAATAGCTATAAAGTGCGCCAATATTCCTACTTTATAGAAATAATTGCTTATTATTTTTGATAACTTAAAATTTTTCATAGTTGGTAACTATTCACTATAGGCACTTTCAATGTATTGACAAGCAGAAACCTTTTCTTGCTTTAGACCACATACTAATGTGTTTGTTTCACTTAAATGTTTAAGCTGCAGCTTATTCAACTCTTTCTCGGAAAAAATGACTACAATATCCTCAAAGTGATAACTTTTAACGCCATCAAACAATGCTCTCACCTGGGTTTGTTTTTCTCGATAGTGCGTTAAGCTAGGGCGATGAATAGTAATTATTTCTTGCTTTTCTTTACGCTGAGCATTAATTTCAAAACGCCAATTAGCCGCTTTGGCTATTTGTATCTGTGTTAAACCTTGCTCAAAGTTTTCACCATTAAGTACAGAATCATCGCCATCAACCTCAACATAAAATTGATAACCTTTCCCACCAATAATACGAATATCGTTTATATCGGCGATAACTTCAGTAGTGAGGTAGGCATCGCCATTTTTAATTTTAATTCGCTTATTTTGACTTGTCATAATGCCGTTCTCTAGGTTACCTTTCAGCACTTTTTCATCGTCCACGATTGGCTTATTTATAGTATGAAAAAGAACTTTCACTTGATTTTTATCTTTGCTATAAACCTGATCTCTAACTAATAAAATATCTTGTGATCGTAAGTATAAAACTTCCCTTTCGACTCGTTCTAATTTACCTTGCTTCTGATTATCATCATACCAAGAGCTATTGTATGCCTTAGTTAAATCGGCTTTAATGTAAGAATATTCTGCTTTATTATCGGTAAGTAAAATTGTTCCTCCAGCTAATACTGGCGATTGACTCTTTTTTTCATGCCAATCATTTACCGTGGTTATTGCGCTACCTAATGGCATAGTAATACGCTGTCCGCCATCAGCAACATCATTACGATACGTAAAACCGATATCAACTGTTTCATTTTTTCGTTGAATAAGTAAGCTATTTTTGGCTATAGTACGAATACTATAATTAAGTCGATTATCACCAAAGTACTCTCCTGGAGTACTGCTATTAACAAGTAAGGGCATCCCTTTAAATAACGTGATATGACCATTATCATAATGACCATGATGGGCAAAAGAACTACCAGCTCGAAAACTCATAAATGTAGCACTATCGAGCCAGTTTTGACGAATATAACTTTGACCTAAGTACCCTTTACCGAAAACATCCATTTTAGGTAAAGGGTCAGCAGTTAACTTTTCTGCATCTAATTTAACGGGATAAAAGAGTGACCAGCCCCAGCGATAATTAGTATAGTAACTTTGTATACCATGTCGTTTTTCTATTGCTTTAGAATAATCTATGAACTCTTGTTTTTGAGTCACCTGAGCAATAATATCGATAACTCTGCGGCTTTCATCCTTTAAATCTATTCTAGGCCCTTCATCACCTAAAGGCTCTATCGTCAAATCAGGGCGAGTTGCCTGAATATGCCAATGACCTATTTTGATCATTAACGTCATGATCTTATCGTGCCAGCGATCGTACTCAGTACCATTGAGGTAACTCGACAACGCCAAAACGACGTAAAAAGCTCGTGAATTTATCCAGTAATTATAGCCTTCTGGCCACGCTTGGGTCATGGTTAATGCATCAACCATTGAATAAAAATGAGGAACAACATCGGCCATCATGCTCTCATCTACATCATCTAATGCTAATAGAGTTATCCACATTTGTGCAGTTAGTGTTGTTCTCCCATGCCACATAGAAGCTTCATTGCCATTTAGCAAGATTAAGTAATGTTTCAATGCTAACATTATATTATCATTGATGATTTTCTTTTCTTTTACAGAAAAACTAGTCAGTGCTTTTAATGCATCGTAAGCAAATGCTAGCCGCCAGCCATTAGCATAATGACCTGCAGCATTTGGTAAGAGTAGTTTGAAACTTAATATTTGCTTTTTGGCTTGTTCTATAGTTTTAGCTTCTTTGGTAAGAACACCACAAGCAACATAGAATAATAACTGTTTACCTCGACATGGGTGATAACTTTTTAATTTATCTAAGGGAAAGTCCGCCTCGGATAACTCATTGGCTGTAAGCTTTTTCACCTGTGCTAAAATACGTACACCCGACGTTAATTGAGGGTTAACACCGTAATCAGTAGGAAAGTTAAAATTATTGGTAAATGCCCTTTTTTCGATGAAGGTTGACTTAACACCTAATTTTTCACTAATACGGTAGAAAAATTGGTCTACCGTTAAATCAAAATGCTTGGCTAATAAGACTACTGATAACACCAGCAAAAAATGGGTCAAAACACCAGAAGTGATATAATAATACCGCCTAATAGACATGTTACTTCCTATAGTTTATCGCTAAACGTAAGGTAAAGCTCAACTCGGTTTCATCCCAAGGAGTAAAACGTTTAATCTTAAAGCATTCTTTTTCAATATTTCCTAGTGAACCCCAATCAGTAGAAAAAGCAGCTCTAAATTCAAGTTCATCTACCATATTGATATGCACATCAGTGTAGTCTAGCCCGTACTTACCGTTTGGATAAGCAAAGAACTCTACAGGTTCCTTAATGATAGATTCTAAGATGGCCTTACTTTGTTTTATTTCATCAAAAGCAATACTATCCTCTTCTTTCATTAATATAGGGTGGTTATGAGTATGTGCACCTATAGACATTCCATTCTCATGCATTATCTTTATTTGTGTTTTAGTTAAAAAGTATTGATCTAACAAATGAAAATGAGTCTGCTCTTTTAGTTCTTCAATTACTTTTTTCCGTTCAACCAGCGATAAATACTTTGTAAAATTAGTCAACTGATAACGACCATTAACCCGCTGCTCAAAGCCACTTATGTCAAAGGTTTTCCCACCACAATTTACTTTTTTAATTTGTTCAGGAGCATTAAAAATTGCAGAATATATTTCAGCATCCCACAGTCCCCCATCTATAATCCCTTTAGTACTAATAAAG
>OLHM01000593.1_pt1 | contig 10178 bp, 3 predicted proteins | sample 1609611 | NCBI WGS metagenome assembly OLHM01 (sample SAMN05416891, study PRJEB24817) | seawater metagenome | isolation source: Sea water | place: Canada:Atlantic | collected 2013-11 | reverse complement strand
TACGAGATCTAGTACGGTCTCGTGGGCTCGGAGATGTGTATAAGAGACAGGGATTCTAACAGTGTTGAAACTTACTGGACTGTTCTTTACACCAAAGTAGCAGCGATTAGCGACCTTGGACTTACCTCTGGCTTAATCTACACCGTCTCACACGATAGTGTAGTCTTCTCTACTAAAGAAGGCTCTACCCCTGAAGTTGCTGGTATGAAGGTTGAATTTTATACAGATGCAGAAGGTGCCAACAAAATTAGCGATACGGGTGATATTCGGGTAGACACGGTGGATAGTGGCGCTGATTGGCTAACCTATAATTTTGAATATCAAATCCCAGCTGAAACAACACACATTAAATACGTCGTATTATGGGGTAGAGATTCGCATGTGGGTGTTGATAATGTTGTGATCGACACAGAGGGAAACACTCCTCCACAGCCTACTTCCATTACCTCTAGTGATGCTGATGGTATGGCTGAAATTACAGCTAGTGGTAGCGCTGGCACAACAGAGTTAGGTGGTTGGAATAACACCATTGGTGAATGGTATGGAGGCGCAACTGGCTACATCGGATTCTTCCAGTTACCTGATCTCGGGCAAGTAAATTATCCGTTCATGAACAGTGAGTTTGGTGTGCGTGTCTTTGAGAGTACAGCTCCAGATTGGGCTGCGGATGTGTCGATGGTCCGTACTGCGGATACTACTGATATTCTTGATACAGACTATGGTTCGGCTTCAACGTTAATCCAAAGTGGTTTCTTGACTACTGCTGTCGTTGAAGCGGTTGGTACTGGAGGCGGCGACAGAAATTTATTCACCACAGCCGAAGCCGCGATCACCTTAACTGAAGGCTTGAATGCAGCCTACGATGGTGGTGTTGGTGTTGGTCGATATGTGGTGATTAGAATTGCTAAATCTGGGGCTTTACCCACCAGTGGTAGCTATAAAATTCTAACCAGAAATGCCGGTGGTGAAAATGAGCACCCAATGATTAACTTCAGCACTAATGCGGATGACACCAGCTTGCCGGGTGACTCGATTCGCGCTGGTGAGGCTTTAATAGCTGCTCACAGTGCCTCGACTACAGGTGGAACGGTGAGTGGCCCTGAGCCAGAGCCAGAGACCCCTGATGTTGGGCCAGTGACCTCTGCGCCCGCACCATCAGCAGATGCTGCAAATGTAGTGTCGATCTTCAGTGATGCCTATACTGACCTTGAGGGTACTGACTTCAATCCTAACTGGGGACAAGCAACGGTAGTGACCACAGAGACTATTGATGGTGGTAGCGTACTAAAGTATGCCGGTCTGAACTATCAGGGTACTGGCTTAAGCGCTGCGCAAGACGTATCTGGCTATGACACCTTGCACGTTGACTTTTGGACGGCTGACTCAACAGCACTTAATCTCTTTTTAATCAATAGTGGTGATGTCACCGGTGGTGACGCTGTAGAGGTGGCTTATGCCTTTGATGTAAGCGTTACAGATTCTTGGGTTAGTGTTGATATTCCATTGTCGTCATTTTCACCGGTTGATTTAACTATGGTCGATCAGATGAAGGTTGATGGTAACGGAACGATCTATTGGGACAATATATACTTCTCAAAAGCCGCCGCGGCGTCTACTGCGATTACTATTCCTGAGGACAAGACAGGGAATGGTCCAGACACAACTATGGGTACGGATGATGATGTCACCGTAAAAGGAAGCTATGTTGTCGGTGATTTAACTTTTGTTCGCCCACCAGTTAACCTTGAGGCTCCGGCAGATACGTGGTGTCCTACTGACGATGGGTGTACTACAGGTAACAGTACTGCCAAAGATGCTGTTCGTATGGGATCTAATCTTGGTTTCCGAAGAATGCAGTTTGCGGAGGCAGAAGGTTGGTGTGCTGCTGAAAATGGTCGATTACCCACCCGAGCTGAAATTACGACTCATATAATGCCACTTGTTGGGAACGGTAAAGCGTTTGAAACAGATCTTGTATGGCCTCAAGCAACGTCGAAGTACTGGACGGCCGACAAGAATGAAGCTGGCGACAAAGCGTTCGTCTATACAACACGGAATTATAATAATGACAATGTCGTTAACAATACGAATCAAAGCTTCAATTTGGAAAATAGTCCTTTATGGGTCATGTGTGTTGGAAGTTCCGCGGAGACTACCAGTCGTTCTAGCGGAGGTGTGTCCTCAGCAACGACTGCTATTACATTAACACCGGCATTTGCCTCAGATGTTTTAAGCTACACCGCGACGGTCCCTAATCCAGTGAGCGAAGTTACTCTGGCAACTGTTTTGACGGATAGCTTTGCTACTGTGGACTCTATTACAGCTAACGGAACTGCGGTGACAGGTAGTACATTTGCGATGGCTGATGGAAGCAATCCAGTGGATGTAAAAGTACTGGCTGAGGATGGGACGGGTACAACGACGTATTCCGTAACCTTTACTCGCGCAGAGGCTATGGCGGTTACGGTTGCTGCAGGAGCAACCATAACGACAGTTAATCAAAGTTCGTATAGTGTTACAGGTACTTGTAATGTTACAGATGTATCGGTTGTTGTTACGCTAACGGGCGGTTCTGCCTCAGCCTCATCGGCTACAGCTACCTGTACTGACAGCGCATGGACGGCCACGGCTGATGCTAGTGGTCTCCCAGATGGCACAGTGACGGTGACTGCGGTTGGAACGTCTCCAGGAGAGACTAGTACATTTGTAGGTTCTGCTACCAAAGATACTGCAGGACCTGTCGTTAGTGCTCCGGCGTCTATTACAGTTGACGCGGCAAGCGCAGCGGGAACACCTGCTAGTAACGCTACTATCGCAGCATTCTTGGCAGCAGCAACGGCGGCTGACGTCGGGGATGGTGGCAATGTTTCGGTCACTAACGACTCGCCATCAGTATTCCCAATAGGTGCAACAACCGTAACCTTTAGTGCGGCTGATTCTCTTGGCAATATTGGTACTGCTACCGCGGTTGTCACTGTGGAAGATCAGTCTCCGCCAGTGATTACGGCTCCAGAGGCAACTACGATTACAGCGACTGACGCTGACGGTACGGCTAGGACGGCCACTGATGTTGCGGCTTGGCTTGATTCAGTGACTGGTTTAGACAATGTTGATGGTGCGCTCACAAATGCAGAAATTGGTAATGATGCTCCTGAAGTTTTCCCATTAGGTGCAACGACGGTTAAGTTTTTCATGCAGGATTCTTCGCAACTTGAAGGTAGTGCAACAGCAGTATTAACGATTGCAGATCTAACAGCTCCAGTTGTTACAGCGCCAGCCTCGATAACGGTAGCGGCAACCGATGCTAACGGTACGTCATCTAGTATTGCAGGACCCTGGGGAGTCTTCGGAGGAGCGACGGCGGATAATGTTACCTCTACCTATAGCGTTGCAACAGGTTCAGAAACTTGGGCTGGATTTGCAAATGAAAATGCATCTCTATATCCCTTTAGCTTTGCTAATGGAGGTACCATTACATTCACCGGTTCTGTGCCGAGTGGGGTTGATGCTAACGTTTACTTCCGCTTTGAGCGACTTCCATTCCCAGATGTTGAACCATCATTCAACACTGACTCAGTGACGATTAGTGGTGCAACAGCGGCGACTTATACTGTGACAATTACGGCACAGGATGCCGCCAATACCTTTAGCTCATTCTTAATGTACATAACGACTCTTGATGTTGACGTTATTATTACGGATATTTTTGTAACGGCGACGGGAGGGAATGCGTCTGCGATCACCGTTCCTGTAGACAAAGTAGCTCAAGGTGTCGACACAACGCTCAATACGGCTGATGATGTAACCGTCAAAGGAAGCTATGTAGCGGGTGACTTAACCTTTGTTCGCCCACCAGTAAACCTTGAAGCGCCAGCGGCCACGTGGTGTCCTACTGGGTCTGGGTGTACGACAGGTAATAATACCGCCAAAGATGCTGCCCGCCATGGCAATAATCTTTCTTTCCGAAGAATGCAATTTGCGCAAGCCGAAGAGTGGTGTGCTGCTGAAAATGGTCGATTACCCACACGGGATGAAATTACGACTCATATAGTGCCAATTGTCGGAAATGGTAAAGCGTTTGAGTCAGATCTTGGATGGCCTCAGGCAAAGTCGAAGTACTGGACGGCAGATAAGAATGCAGCTGGCGACAAAGCGTTCGTATTTACAACACGTAACTCTAGTAATGACAATGTCGTTAACAGTGTGACAAATACTGTGGCGCTAGTTAATAGTCCACTATGGGTCATGTGTGTCGGAGCAACCGCAAAGGTTGAAGAGGCCGTTAGTCTAATCCCAGCTTTCTTGGCTGGCGCAACAGCTACTGATAACGTAGATGGTGCTTTATCGGTCTCAAATGACGGTTTACCTGTGTTCCCGCTGGGTCCAACAACAGTCACTTTTAGTGCTATCGACGAAGCAGGAAATATCGGTACAGATTCTGCAACAGTTACGGTTACTGATCAGACTGCACCAGTTCTCACAGTACCCGCTGATGAAACAGTTCCAGCAACTGATGCTAACGGAACGGCTGCTACAGATCCTGCTATTGTTGCTTGGGTCGAAAGTGCGGTCGCTACGGATAATGTTGACAGTAGTGTAACGATTACGAACGATGCGCCGGCGGTGTTGCCATTGGGCGCTACAGTCGTAACATTTACCGTTACAGATGCGGCTGGAAACACATCTACAGCGACTGCTACAGCCACTATTGCTGACATTACTCCGCCAGTAATAAATGCGCCTGTCACTCTGGTGGTTTTGGGTGAGTCAGACGGAGTAGCTGCAGACACTCAGGAAATTGTAGACATGATTGCTGCGGTCACTGCAACAGATAATGTTGATGGTGCTATAGCGACTGTTACAAATGATGCACCTACTGATGTGTTCCCATTTGGGGAAACCACGGTAACCTTCACTGCGACAGATGCAGCGGGTAATGTTGGAACAGCACAAACCATAGTCAATGTTAGTCTTGATATTGTTGATCCTGAGCTAACTATTCCCGCATCAATTAGTATCAATGTTGATATGCCAGGCGATGTTGTTGCCTCATCTAACTCAGCTATTGTTGCGTTCTTTGCGGGTGCCACAGCGACGGATAATAAAGATGGTGATCTCACATCGAGCATTACTAATGATGCGCCTGCTGAATATGCGATAGGTGATACGGTTGTTACTTTCTCTGTTTCGGATGCCGCGGGCAATACGGTGACTGGATCTGCAACTATTACTGTTGTTGTTCTGGATACCGATAACGATGGTCTGCCTGATGCCTATGAAATTTTATATGGCCTCGATGAAAATGATGCCTCTGATGCTGATGGTGATCTGGATGGAGATGGCTTCACCAATGCTGAGGAATATGCAGCTGGAACTGATCCAACTAAAGATGAGTTGCCTCCTGCATTAACGATTCCTGCTGACATCAGTATGGGTGCTACTGGTCGTATGACAGTTGTTGATTTGGGTGCTGCTTCTGCAGTAGATCAAAAAGATGGTGAGTTGACACCAACGGCAAGCGCGACTGGGCCATTTAAGTCAGGTTTGACTGAGATTACTTGGACTGTTTCTGACGCTGCTGGTAATGCGTCAAGCGCGATACAGAAGATTGAGATAATGCCATTGGCTAACCTCTCACCATCGTCTGTAACGGTTGAAGGAACTACAGTTGAGATTAGTGTCGAGCTTAGCGGTCCTGCAGCGGCTTATCCTGTTACTGTGCCAATGACCATCGGTGGAACCGCATCGGCAAGTGACTTTACCTCTGCTACGGATGCCATTGTGATTAGTGAAGGCACTAAGGGCATGGCCACTCTAAGCATTACCGCAGATGACGAAGCGGAGTCTGAGGAAACAGTTGTCATTACACTTGGCGCGCCAACGAATGCTATTGTTGGATCTGTCTCTGAGCGGACCATTACTATTATTGAAGAGAACGTCGCTCCAGTACTTACATTAGCTGTGACACAAGGTAGCAACACCGGACGAATCGTTGCTGCTGATGCCGGTACCGTAACGGTAACCGCGAGTTATAGCGATCTTAATGCTGGTGATACTCACGTCTTTGAATGGGCAGCTGCGGTGAGTGATATGCCGGGTGCTGTTATTGATGGTGCGGTTGCTACGTTTGACCCTAGTACTTTAGGTGATACGGTTACTAGCGCTGGTGCATCTGTCACAGACAGTGGTATTGGGTCATTGAGCAGTGCTGATTCAGCAACGATAAAGATATTAGCTACAGCCCCAGTTCTTGCTGATATAGATACTGATGGTGATGGTGTTGTCGATAGCGCTGAAGGCTACGGTGATAGCGATAACGATGGCATACCCGATTATCTAGATAATATTGTTGAAACCTATCTTGCCCCTGTTGGTGATAGTGGTCAGGTGGTGCAGTCGGCTGTTGGAACATCGATTGTTCTAGGTGATACGGCGCTTGCAGATGGTAACAACGAGGTGGGTATCGATGAATCGGATGTTGGTACTCAAGATGAAGATTGGATCTATCTAGGTGGCTTGGTCGACTTCGAGGTCTCTGGAGCTCAAGTCGGAGCATCTTATAATATCGTTCTTCCGCTGAGTAGCGCAGTTCCAGAAGATGCGGTACTGAGGAAGTTCATCGATGCTAATGTGGGTTGGCAGGCATTTGTAGAGAATGCAACCAACGCTATCAGTTCAGCAACAGCAGTCAGTAGTACTTGTCCTGAGCCAGGAAGCGCAAATTACGCCGCTGGTTTAGTAGTGGGAGCTACTTGTCTTCAGTTGCTTATTGAAGATGGTGGAGCTAACGATGCAGATGGAGCGGCTGACGGAACTGTCACTGATCCTAGTGGTGTTGGTGTTCCTGCCATTGGTACGCCGAGTGACAATAGCCAAGTAACATTGTCTCGCGAAGTAATCATTGCAAATGGTACTGATACTGTGGTGGTTACAGTGACTGCTTATGACGAGGATGGGGATACTCTTGATAAAATGTTAGTATCAGCGTCGTCAGCTATACCGGGTGTTATGGTCAGTGATTTTGCCTATCAGGGCGATGGTGTTTATACGGCTGAACTCACCGCAGGAAGCGCTGCGGGTTCTGGTCCTGTATCGGTAATTATTGATAACGGCAAAGTATCTGTTGTTGTTAGGTCAAATCGGTTGGTTATTAATGCACCTGAAGTGACTCTTGGAAGTGGTGGAGGTTGTTCAGTAGGTAACGGAAAGTCTTCTGACTCTTCATTGATTTTACTGTTGTTGGCCGGTTTGTTGCTTGTCGGAAGACGTCGTTTTATTAAGGCATAAGCGATGCGGTAAAAGAAGTTGAGGAAAAGGCCAATCAGTTAACTGATTGGCCTTTTTTATACTTATATTTTGGTCAAAAGAAGACGCCAGAAAATCGCAGTCAGCGAGAAACCTCAAGAGTGTATGTTCGCAGTTTTTAGTGGCTGTACGCCTCTAATGCTTAAATTCTCATGATTATGGAACTAGATTGATGCAATCAGACTATACCCCTCATATTAAGTTCTATAGAATCTGCTTGACTCAACCAGCGTATTTTTATCATGTTACAGTTGTTTAAACAGCGAAATTTTAGCTTATTCTGGTTTGGCGAGATGGCGTCAGTCATTGGCGACCACATTAGCCTGATTGCCTTTCCTTGGTTAGTTCTGCAGATGACAGATAGTGCGGCACTGACGGGTTTGGTTTTTGCAGTTCAGGGCATTCCTAGGGCTATATTAATGCTTGCTGGAGGTGCTGTGGTTGATCGTACCAGTCCGCGCTTGGTTATTTTAATCACTAATGGTTTGAGAATGCTTCTGGTGATGGCGTTGGCCTATATGATCTATCAGGACACTGTTGAGGTAGGAACTGTTTTTATGATGGCTTTCGCTTTTGGCATCGCGGACGCGTTTTTCTATCCGGCTAGCACCTCAATTATACCTAGCCTAGTTTCCCGTGATGAGTTACAAGCGGGCAATGCGATTTTGCAAACTACTTTACATCTAGGTATGACTATTGGACCTGTTGTTGCAGCATTTTTAATTGCTGGAGAAGTATCTTCAATGAGCCAACATGGAGAGCTAGGTAGCGATGGTTTAAGCAGCTATGAAAAAGATCGAGAGGGCCTGGCACGTGCCTTTTTTGTTGATGGACTAACGTTTGCTGTATCGTTCGTTTCTCTTTTGTTTGTCAAGGTACGAAGGCTAGATGAGCATTCCTCTGAGCGCACGACATCACTATATTTAGAAGTACGTGAGGCCATTCAATGGGTGAAGTCTATTCCAGCTGTGCGTCTTGGGTTTGTTGGGATGGGTCTTATCCATTTCTTTTTTATGCCGATGGTGTTCGTTGGCATTCCAGTCTGGGCAAAACAACGATTTGTTGAGGGAGCCTATGTTTATGGTCTAGTAACAGCCGCTTTTGGTATTGGTGCATTGCTGGGTGCGATCGCCACTGCATATGTTAAAAAACCCAATGATAGAAATCTTGTTCCTTTTATGTTCTGGTCTTACGTATTTAGTGGATCAACCTTGGCGCTAATTGTTTTTTACGACGCTTATTGGTGGGCAATGGTGCTGTTCTTTGTTTCTGGGATTTTTGAAGCCTTCTTCTATGTTCACTTTACTACTTGGCTTCAAAAAATTACTCCGGAGTATTTGTTGGGCAGAGTGATGAGTGTGTTGATGCTAATGTCACTAGGTTTAGTTCCCATTGCTGACGCCATTATGGGCTTCGCTATTGAATTTAGTCTGGACATCACAATGATTGCGTGTTCCTTATTGCTAATGGTTGCCTGCACCCTTATAGCTATTAATCCGCGTGCAAAAGTGATTAGAGATAACCAATAACTATGCAGAAAACAATATGTGTAAAGCTTGAAATGTGCTAAATTGCATAGAAATACGTAGGTTTTTTTAGTTCTAAAATATTGTTCTTAACAGCACTAACCGGCACACCCACTCAAGAGAGAGGCACTATGAAAAAATTATTTATTACCACAGTAAGTTCACTGATACTTGTATCTTGCGCAACAGATGATGTCGCTAAAATTGTTGAAACTTCACCAGTTGCAGCACCACAGTCCGCCGTCGTTGAATTTATGTACTGTAATTTCGGGTCCGAAATGAGTGCAGAGTCTTGGTCTGATCTAAAGGCCGCTTGGCTAGACATTAACGGTGGGGATGATTCTCCTATTAATGCTGCATTCACCTTGGTTCCTGTTATAGAGACTGATCTTTATGATGGTGTATGGGCTAATGTGTTCGCGGATGAAGCTAGTCGTAAAGCGGGATGGGCTAGCTGGAATGAAAGCTATGCTGAGGCCTTTCAAGCTAAATTTGGCGACGTGTTAACGTGTCATGCAGACAAAACATTTGCTTTCACTTCTAGCTGGTCGGTTAGACCCGCTAAGCAGTGGGATATGGGTGAAACTCATCAGGCAGCCTACAGCTTTTGTTCGGTTAATGAGGGTAAAACAATGGCTGACAGTGACAAGGCAGCAGATGGCTTTGTTGCGGCTATGGACGCTGGGAGAGCTCAAAACGGGCCAGATGGGTATAGCTCAGCGCGAATGATGCCGATGTTTGATCCAGCAACAGCGGGCGGGACGGTAGCGTCTTTTGATTACGTGCAGTCTCACTATTGGGATACTAGTGAGGAAAAAGCGCAAGGTATGAAAAGTTGGATGATGGCCGGTAATCCCCTGCGTGCCGCTTTTGAAGAGGCAGCTACCTGCGATAACATCGATTTTGAGTTAAATATGCTAAAAATGTAATACTGACAATTCAGCCATATCAAAAAGGGGCTGCTTAGGTAGCCCTTTTTTTATAGGTAAGAATATTAAGCTATTACTCACTAATAGCCTCTCGAGCATCATCTATTCGCGCCAGCAGGGTAGATATATTTTCTCCTTTATACTCTAGTCGAGCGCGCTCTTCGATGTCATTTAGCGCACGACGCAATTCTCTCGTTGCCTTGGTCTTAGCGGCGGGGTCAGTGCTACCTTTGCTGTTAATCCAAATCGGTGATGTATGACCGAACGGATAGCTGTCCATTAATGGCCACGAGGTTTCGCCCCCATGGGCGCGTGCGGCGACCCAGCCACCCTCAGGAAGGTCAATTTGGCCGTTAAAGGTTTGTGAATCTCCCGCATCAATGCTACCTCCAGACCAAACTATCTCCCCATTTACTAC
>OLHM01000591.1_pt1 | contig 10287 bp, 6 predicted proteins | sample 1609611 | NCBI WGS metagenome assembly OLHM01 (sample SAMN05416891, study PRJEB24817) | seawater metagenome | isolation source: Sea water | place: Canada:Atlantic | collected 2013-11 | reverse complement strand
CGTAAGGAGTCGTCGGCAGCGTCAGATGTGTATAAGAGACAGACTCAGTAGTGCGAGCACCAATAGCTGACCAAGTTATTAGATCTTGCATGTACTGGGGTGAGATGGGATCCAGCGCTTCGGTTGCTGTTGGTAATCCTATCTCAAGAATATCATGGAGTAGTTGGCGGCCAATGTGAAGGCCGTCGGTTATTTTGAACGAATCGTTCATAAAAGGATCATTTATCAACCCTTTCCAGCCAGTCGTGGTACGTGGCTTCTCAAAATAGACACGCATGACAATGAGTAGCGTGTCGCTTACCTTATCTGCCAGTGCCTTCAGCTTAGCTGCATACTCATGGGCGGCCTTAAGATCATGGATCGAGCAGGGTCCTACCACCACAAAGATTCTATGATCCTTACGCTCTAAAATATTTTCTATAGCCGTACGTCCTTCAGAGACTGTTTGTCTGGCTTTATCCGATATCGGAATCTCACGCTTTAGCTCAGCGGGGGTCACCAGAATTTCTGGTTGCTCGATATTAATATTTTCTACTGCTCTACGGTCCATTATCGGATTTCCTGACTAAGTTAGTTCTTTTGAGGGCGCTATTGTACTTAAAACGAAACGTTTTTGAAGACTATTCAACGGTTATAGGGCTAAACATCGCTATCTGGGGAAAGTATAGTGCGCACCGAACAGGCTCTGGACCCATTTGCCGATAGAGACTTGCGTAGTGGTTTAACTGGCCTTTGTAATAATTCATCTGTCTTTGTTCAAATTGGGCGTTAGTTTCCTGTTCGGTAGGGCGAGTAAATTTGTAATCAATAATCCAGCGAATCCCCGCATCAATAAAGGTTCTGTCAATGACCGACATTCCAAATGATTCACCACTGTCGCGTGAGTAACTCAGAGATTGTTCACAGTAAGCCTGCGAATGCTGGGCCAAAATCCATTGTCCTTTACTATCTTTGACTGTCAGCGTAATCGCGCTAGCTAATCCCGCAAGCTCCTGTTTTGAAGCAAGAATACCGAGTTCTTTTAGTTGAGCCCTCCAAGTCAGAGGTAATTTTAAGCGTCTACTCTCTGGCCAAGCATTAAGCCCCTCATTGGCCATTTGCTTTAAGCTCCTGTGCAGAACGGTGCCAAAATGTCGGGCTCTCACCGATAAGTCACTCTCGCCAACGGAGAACGAGTCGTTAGATTTAGGACCTAATTGGCCAAGTAAGGCATGCTTTTCTAGATTCGGTGCAACAAATTCAGCGGGCAGGCGGCGTATGTGAACTAATTGGCGGCTTGTATCCATGCCGGAGTTGCCGCTCCCATTCGTGGTCGCCTCAACATCAAATAGTCCAGCATTTATATTATCTGCAATGGGTGGCCAGATGGGGTTCAGTAAGCTAGTTTTCCCAGGGGCATTCCAGCCATCTTTTTTAGTAGGCGTCAACTTAGCATACAAATACAGCTTTTTGATTGCACGGGTTGCCGCCACATAGAGTACTCGAGTATCTTCGAGTCGGGTTTTTAAATTAGATTCATATTTGAGATAAGCGTACACGGGGTCGTCTTCCTCATCATGAGGGCCTAAAGGCGCCATAATTAAAGATGATTGATTATCGTCTGATATGATTTTTTGCCACCTAAGTAGTGGCTTCTTGTCCGAGGGCGACTGACTACCTAAGGAGGGTAAAATAACATGATCAAATTCTAATCCTTTGGACTTATGTATGGTCATGATTTGAATGGTTGTCTCAGAGTCTTTTCCGTCACTGTAATGTGGGGACGGATTAGCATAGAGCTTTTCCACGGCCACTTCGAAGCCTGCCCAGTCCTTTACTAATCCAGCTACTTGCCATGTCTCTAAGAGGTCTAAATAGCGACGCAGGTCACTTAGGTCTGCATCACTAGCAATAGTTGCCGGGCCTCCTAAGCGCTGCCACGTCGACTCAACAGCAATGCGTATGTCAGTTCGACCTCTCATGTCCCAAGCGCCCACTAGTACCGGGATAATCCGGATAAGTGCTCGCCGCCCATAATCGGAGAGTTTTCCCACAGAGTTTGAACTGAGTATAGCCTGGAGCTGCGCAAGAATAGCATCTCCGGTAAAAGGACTGGCCAGAGTGCTATTGGATATTGTTAGCAGGTCTTCTAAGCCCAAACCACAGAAAGGACTTCGCAACAAAGCCAGCCACCCAATTCTATCTGCAGGCGATACCAGGGCGCGCGTTAATGACATCATGTCCAGCACCGGCATTCGAGTACCCAAAGGTGTAATATCATGGGCCTCCCAGTTAAGGTTGGCTGATTGGAGTGCTGGAATAATGTACCTTAGATGGCCACGACTACGCACTAAAATAGCAATTGATTGGCTACTATCTCTTTGTGATATCATTCGACAGGTCGCGGCAATATGCTCTCCCTGTACCGTTTCGGCTAACTCACCTGAAAATCCTTTAAAAGTCACCGCAGCATCCGAGCCATAAGATTTGAAGGCCGATGATGCTGAATAAGGTACTGCCCCGCGACTGATATCTGCTCGCTTTGGAAAGGCGCCACTGAATACGGTGTTGACCCAATCAACCACGCCTTGTTCTGATCGAAAGTTTGTCGATAGGGTTAGCGGCGTACATTGGATAGGGCCGATTGAATGGCGCTGAAGATTAATGAACAAACCAACATTTGCATTACGAAACCCATACAAAGACTGCATGGCATCACCCACCAAGAATAGTGTTCTGCCATCCCCAGCTTGCCAACCGTTTACCAGTTGAGTGAGCAGCTCCACCTGAGATCCTGAGGTATCCTGAAACTCATCGACTAATATGTGTCGTAACTGGTAATCCAAACGCAGAGTTATGTCGGACACAACCTCATCGGAAGCAGGTGTAATCGCCTCTAATGCCGACAGTGTAACAGCAGGGTAATCACACTGATCCTGTTCTTTGAATTCAGCATTTAGCTGCGCGGCCAAGTGGGGCAATAGCACCGCCAAGGCGTTAAGAATAAGCTGTTGACTCCCTGTGATGGAATGGTCGGGTAAGTTCAACACGTTGTTAATTTGATCAACTAAGCCATCCTGATCCCGGCACCAGGCCAAAAGATCTTCCATGCGTGTTTTGTGTTCTTTCTTATCGGTAGGGAAGCCCGCGTTTTTATCGATTTTGAGGCGAATATTGCCGTCTTTGGTAACCAGCATTTGTAATAGTGTTTTCCAGCAAGAAATGCCTGAAAGGTCACTATCAGGAAGCTCAACTATACCAATGAGGTCAGCCAAAGCCAGGTTCTTGCCCTCAGGCAGATTCCTCGCTGCAAAGTCAACTAATTCGATCAACTCCCCGGTGATAGGCATTAGTCTTTCATAAAGGCTAGATAAGTTTTCATCAACAATCTGCTCGATGACCTGTTCAAAGTAATGACGGTTATCTTCAATGCCGAAAATTAACGGTAACCATTGCTCCCGCTTGCTGAGTAATTCGGACAGCAGCTGTTCGCACCTTGCTAGATTATTACCGGTGTGGGCTAGGAGGATTTCAAGCGAGGGCGCTAAAGAATCATTTACCTCCAATTGCTGGAGTAGGGAGCGACTTGCAGTCTCATAATGGGCGTCCGGATACTCACTGGGTTCCGAGATATCACCAAGCTTTGTCTCTAAGGAAAATTGACGGGCTATATAACGGCAAAAACTATCGATTGTTTGAATACGTAATCGATTCGGCATGTCGAGTAAATTCCAGCCCAAATCTTGATCTTGTCGCAATGCTTTTTCCGCGAGATCCCAGGTCTGCGCTGCATAACTTTCAATAGGCCTTGGCTCGGTGGCAGCCTGTTGAAGCGCATGGTGCACTCGTGATGCCATCTCCGCTGCAGCCTTTCGAGTGAAGGTGATGCTGAGTATTTCTTCAGGCTCTTTAACCGTCGCGAGTAAGCCCAAAATACGCTGTGTAATAAGGCCAGTCTTCCCAGATCCTGCGGGTGCTGAAACGATAAAGCTTTCTCGGGGATCTATCGCTTTTAGTCTCTCGATCTGGTCATTTATAGTGTTCATTCGACCGCCCCAGCCGTTGCGGCGATTTTATTGATGATGGATTCTTCAGACCATCGATTGAGTGGTAACAGATGGGTGTGATAGATCACGCCACTTGGGTGAATGACCTCCATTTGTGCGACACCTGCAGTAAACTCATGAGCCAGCAGACTAATCGAACTATGCCACTGCGAGACAGATTGCTGCCAGTCACCGCTAGCCTTTTCGCCCTCAATTAGCAAGCTGTCACTGATGCCGGTGAAGCGAATTTTGCCACCGATAATCTGAGCAAAAGCACAACCATTAACCAGCGTCTCAGTCGCAGAGACATACAGGGGTAGTTGAGGATCCTTTGGCCGTTCCCCATGCCAATGTGAGGGGTTAATGGCCCCCGATTTGTAGTCAATAATTAGTAACTTGTCATCGATTCTATCAATTCTATCTAGACGAAAAGAGACATCTAAATCACCAAAAGTCACTTTTTGCTTTCTCTCAAGAGCCTCAATAGAAAAGTTAGGCCTCTGTTTTTCAAGGACAATCCATTCCCACAAGAGTTTAATCAGTCGCGTTTTTTCAATTTTCCTATAACGCTCTCCGCGTAGAATAGGGTGGTGAACTGACCAGTCGTCAAGTATCTCGGTGGCGACTTGTTCAAGTCGCAGGTCAATCTCTTGATCGGACTGTTGGTGAAGCTCTCGCGACGTGCCCCATTGTGTCCATAATCGAAAAAGGATGTCGTGCAGAATGGTGCCACGATCTGAGGGCGTCAATCCATGGCTCGGTTCCTCTAACGATGCCGCTTTTAAGCGATGGATCGCAAATGCATTAAAAGGACAGGCTGCTTGATTCTTGAACAGGCTAACGCCGGTACTAATTGACTCAATTGCTTTATCAAATCGAGGGGCATAATCCTCAAATAGGTGGGCTTGATCTACCTGCATGAGGTTCTTTGGATATTGGGCGACATCGCTGACAAGATGCTTTAGTGCGACACAGGGGATATCGGATATCAGCGGGCTTGGCCGCAAGGTTTCCTCGCCCTTTTTACTGGCGTAACTTAGGATTAATTCATCACTATTATTTATATAGCTAAGAAGTAATTGTCGTGCGATTTCAAGTTCCCGCTCTGGCAAACTATGCGGCATGACATGCTGGCGCTGAAAGGCTGCAGGTAAGAGTGGGTTTATAGCGACTGATGCCGGGAAGTTTTGACTGTCCATGCCGAGTACCCACAGACTATCAAAGCGTAATCCAGACGCTTCTAGCAGACCCAGGATTTGCAATGGTGCATCTGCCGTCTTTGGATGAAATACCGCATCCTGTGCTAGGCGTCTCAAATGTTTAAGGGCAGTGGTGAAACCAATTTCAATACCCAGATTGTCAAGTCCTGAAAATTGCTCTAACAACCTTTGCCAGTGCTCTTTTTGCTGATATTCAAGGCTATTCAAGGTGCGCTTACCTGGCCATCCTAAATTATTAAGGTGAGAACTAAAAAAACCAGCCCAGGCTGTGAAGTTTTGTTGAAGCCGATGGTGATCGCTATGAGTATCCCGCAAGTGAGCGACCGCGGCTAAAGAATCTGGAATAACTTCGGCTTCATTGTCTGGACAAACGGCCTTGAAAAACTCGCCAAAGCTATGCTCAAAACGCCGTGTTTTTCTAAGACCTAGTTCGGCATTTACGCGCGACTGCACCGATAGCTGGTCGAACAGGTTATGAGGGCTGTAGAGTATTTCTAGCCATTTCTGCAACGCCTTTTTGTTGTTTAAGCAGTCAATTAAACCTAGAGCACTGTTAACGATACTAGTCTGACTTAATGGCGTACCCGCTGATATGTTGACGACAGACTCAGTAGCATGGTCGCCAAGAGCCTCATTCACAATTCTGGCAACTTTAGCGAGGGAATTGTTGAGGTCTGGAATAACGATACCAATACGTTGATTGGGCTGTTGCGTTAATTTTTGTGCAGCCCAGCTAGCGACACTGCGTAACTCTTCTTCGTGGTCAACGGCCGTCACCACATGACTATTTGCGCGATGTTTGTCACTTTCAATTGGTCGAGTATTCGGGCTCGCTGTATTAAGTAATTTTTTGATAAGAGGCGGTTGCGACTGAAAACCATAGGTCAGTATTGTCGTTTCTGTAGACAACAAACCCTCCTGAAAAGCCTTTAAAATGGATTGCCAGCTTTCTGCTGGAGTGAGTAGGGTGTTCATCCTAAGCAGATGGCGGTAGCTTTTGCTCCAACGCCTTAAATAGGTTATTGCGGGGGTATCATCATGCACTTGGTCGACGGTGAGATCCCACTGTTCGAGGGTTGAATAGGTTTGGCTCACCATTTTGGCATATTGGCTACTCAAATCTGGGTCGTTCTCATTGATCGCCCGCTCCCAATAGTAGCGACTTTGCTGTGAGCCAACCACTGCCTTGCCCGACAGGGCCATATTATTTTGGTCCTGAAGCTCATCCCAACAGTGTTTAAGCCAGTGATCTATGGCGAACACTCTAGGAGTGCGCCAGACTGAATTACGGGTCTGGCAATCCAATGACCAAGCTTCACTAATCTTAGCCGCGAGACGATGATTTGGCGTGATGATCAAGTAATCTTGTTCAATAGCGTCGCGGAAAAGAGCGATATCGATTAAAGGTAGCAACATTTAAAGTATTTCCGCACTGTAATTAAAAACCCGTGTATATAATCGCAAAACATCAGTGCAAATGACAGCAGGCTGTTACAATAAAGGTATGGAAAATTCTTTTAGTGCAGTTTCTATTTTTTTGTTGCTCTTGGCTCTCATCGCGGGACTTGGTATTGGCTTTCTATTAGGGAGAGCCTCCTCTAAGCCACGATATGATGATCGTTATCCTGAGCTTCTTGCGTGCAATCGTGTGCTAGAAGAAAAACTGGCGAATCAACAGTCCCAATACGAAGCGCAGTTAAAGATGCTTCAAAATGCCAAAGAGCTTCTCAGTAAAGAATTTGAAAATCTTGCCAACCGGATCTTTGATGACAAACAAGCAAAGTTTTCAGCTCAGAGTAAAGAAGCAATTGAAGTGTCGCTTAGCCCTTTGCGGCGAGATATTGGCGACTTCCGCAAGCAGGTTGAATCTGTTTATGACAAGGAGAATGCTGACCGCAACAAGCTAGTCGGGCAGATTAGTGAGCTGCAAAAACAGACTTTACAAATTTCTGCAGATGCGGTGAGCCTTGCCAATGCATTGCGTGGCGATAACAAAGCTCAGGGTAACTGGGGCGAGTTTGTACTAGAGAAATTACTTGAAGATTCAGGCCTCACTAAGGGTCGTGAATACGATACTCAGGTGGCGCTCAAAGATGATGACGGTAAACGTCGTAATCCCGATGTGGTTATTCACCTACCCGAAGGCAGAGATATTGTTATTGACGCCAAGGTTAGCCTGGTTGATTACGAACGCTATTTTCATGCTGAAGACGAGGATACTAAGAAGCTGTGTCTGAGCCAACATCTAGCGTCATTAACCGCGCATATACGTGGCTTGAGTGGCAAGGACTATGAAAATCTAACCGGCGTAAATAGTTTAGATTTCGTACTCATTTTCATACCCATAGAGTCGGCCTTTATGCTGGCATTGGATCAAGCGCCAGACATGATGCGTGATGCCTATGACCGAGGTATTATTTTGGTCAGTCCAAGTACCTTGATGGTGACATTAAGAACCATTAAGAACCTTTGGCGCTATGCGGATCAAAACCTCAATGCTCAGGTTATTGCCGACAAAGCTGGCGGTCTCTATGATCAATTTGTCCTTTATATAGAAGCCTTAGAGGATGTCGGACGACACCTGGATAAGAGTCAAGAAGCTTGGGGCACAGCGCATAAGCGTTTGGTGAGCGGCCGCGGAAATCTTATTCGGCGCAGTGAAGAGTTAAAAAAACTTGGCGCCAAAACTAAAAAAACTATGCCAAGCAATCTGCTCTCGATAGCCGATGATCCTGGCCTAGTGGGTTCCGACTCAGAAGAGGATACGTAAGTTTGAACATTGATTGGGTTATTTTTGGTGGGTTACTGGTTCTACCCCTTGCGGGCTATGCCGTTTTTCTGGGTACCCAATTGCGACGTAAAAGCCGCACCCAACGGGCACTTGACCAACAGTTAAGCGAACAGCGCATGAATGATGATCGTGACGCGAGGCAGTCGGTTCAGATTATTGCCCGGGCTCTTTTACAGAAAGACCTCTCAGAGACAGAAGCGGCCATGCGTATTGCTTTTCTCGCTCAAAAAATTATTGCTAGCATTGAAGAATTGGAGTCTTTCACCGTATTTCAGCAGCTTGCAGAGGCCACGTCCCACATCCCCATCCTTGAAGACTGGGCATTACTTGAGCGTTCTGAGCAAAAGCGCTTAACCGCAGAGAGAGAGAAGATAGAAAAAGACTATAGCGAATTTGTCGCAGTGGGTGCGAATTCACTCGCCAAATTACGCCTGAACTGAGTCTTTACGCACCAAAAAAATACCCGTTTCAAGATGCTCGGTCCATGGGAATTGGTCAAAAGCCGCGGCTTTGACGATGTCGTGAGTCTTGCATAATTCATTGAGATTGTTCATTAACGTTTTTGGATTACAGGACACATACAAAATCTTATCGAATCGAGCCACTAAGGCCTCGGTACCCTGATCTAGTCCCGACCTTGGTGGATCCACAAAAACAGTAGAGAAATTGAACGCGGATAAATCAATATTACGCAGTCGGCGGAAGGGGCGATCGCCATTTAATGCCTGAGTGATTTCTTCACTCGATAGGCGAACAACTGTGACGTTATTAATTTCATTGAGAGCAAAGTTAGTCTCTGCTGAGGCTACCGACACCTTGGAGACCTCAGTGGCGAGGATGCTCTTGAAGTGCTGGGCTAAAACAGCAGTGAAGTTACCATTGCCACAATACAACTCTAATAGGTCTGAGTCCTGGTTCTCCTCAGCACAACAGGCGCTTGCCCAGGTAAGCATATCGGCATTAATGCCAACATTAGGCTGTGTAAAGCCAGACTCCACTTGTTGATAGCGATATTCTCGGCCATCAACCGAAATCCTTTCTGTGACGAAGTCTTGGCTTAAAACTCGTTTTTGCTTACGACTTCGGCCAATAACAAAAATGGACAACTGGTCTTGCAATATTTTAGCTTCGGCCTCCCAATCATCATCAAGTGGCTTATGATAAATTAGAGTGATCAGGGACTGGCCACTGCCGGTGGTCAAAAATTCTGCACTAAATAGTCGGTGGCTGAGAATTTGACTGGCGTTAATAGCCTCAAGAAGCGGATGCATTAGTGCAGTAATGAGGGGACCACCAATTGGAAACTCGGTAATAATATAGGGCTTTTTCTCACCGGGTGTATTCATGGCGTAGTGCGCGGCACCACTCTCATGCCAAATCCTAAATTCAGCACGCATACGGAAGTTGAGGGGCTTAGAGGGATGTATCCGAATTGGATAATCACCGAAGCGGCTCAATTCCTGCCGAAATCGAGTAACTTTTTGATCCAATTGTTGCTGATAATTGTCATCACTATAACGAGTGTCGAGCGTTAGTTTAGAATTCATAAAGTGTTATAAATCTCATCAGTTTTCGCCGCCATGACGAGGTCGTTAAGATGCAAGCCACCAATGCTGTGGCTCCACCAATATACGGACAGCTTTGCCCACTCTACCGAGAGTCTAGGATGATGGTCACATTGTTCGGAGACTAGTGAAACTTTGTTGGCAAAGTCTATCGCTGCGGTGAAGTTTTTGAGTGGGTAACTTCTGTATAGTTGTTCAACATTATCTACCCACACCATCTTCCATTGCGGTAATTGCGGCATAAACTCGGTCTTGTCCTCGAGACTTAATTCGGTCGCACCTTTTGGTGTTGCTACAATGTGTTGTTGGCTTAAGATCATCAAGTCACACCTCAGGCTAAAGACAGTTTTTAGGCTTGGGCAGTCCAGCTAACAGTGCAATTTGCTTTGCAGGGCTGCCAGGAAATAGTTGGTTTAAATAAATACTACGGCCTTTATCTATCCCCATCTTCATAGACAGTGTTTTGCACAGAGGACGCATCGAGGGGGAAAAACCATACTCATCAAAAAACTGCCGAGCAACCTCCAAAATAGCGATATGATCATCGCCTAACTCAAGGCCAGAAGTCTCGGCTATGTCTGAGGCTTGTGCGATCGACCAGCTGGGGAGCGATCCAAGATAATTATATGTGGTAACCCTGTCTCTTATACACATCTGACGCTGCCGACGACTCCTTACGTGTAGAT
>OLHM01000590.1_pt1 | contig 10291 bp, 6 predicted proteins | sample 1609611 | NCBI WGS metagenome assembly OLHM01 (sample SAMN05416891, study PRJEB24817) | seawater metagenome | isolation source: Sea water | place: Canada:Atlantic | collected 2013-11 | reverse complement strand
CCCATCATTTCAATGCCAGCCATAAAGGGCCATACCGCAATGGTTACTATAACATTGATCAATTGCAGCAACTCTGGGTCATTAATAACCAGTTCAATACCACCAAAGAAGCTACTGGAAATAAAGGAAACTATCATACCGAACAGCGATACTAAAAGCAGTGCGACGTTGATAGATAGTCTTGATCGCACTGTTTGTTGCCACGCTTCGGTTAAAATAGCCTTCACATCAATTGAGTATTCGCCTTTTACAGCACGCTCAACACTACCACCAACGGATACAATTATATTTTCTTCTGGCAAAGCTAACCCTTTTTTATTCATTAATACTGCATTTGATGTCTATTATACTGGAAATAAAAACAGATTGCTCACAGCTCAATTTATCAACAATTTTACAATTATATTCAGAGTAAATTGAGCGTGAAATAGCCTTTAGTTAAGATCACTTAATACCAGTTGAATCGCTAATAATAATAAAATTACTCCCATAATACGGTCGAGAATATAACCTTTACGTTGTAATACGTAACGCACTTTTTCTTGCGTTAACATATAAGACAGGAAGCAAAACCATGCGGCTGTTGCCACAACTAAATAAACGCCATAAGCAATTTTAATGCTTAATAGGGTTTCTGGTGCTATGACCACAGAAAATAAACTAACAAAGAACAGCGTTGCTTTAACATTTAAGGCATTAATTAAAAACCCGTTTAAAAAAGCTTTTTTAGCTGATTGGCTATCAGTAGATGTAACGGTTTTACTTGGCTCACTCTGTGTTGATAATTGATCATCAGACCCCTGACTATTAGGATTTAATTTTTCTTTTTCAGGATTTTTAGCGCCAAGACAGTGCCAAGCTATGTAACAAAAATAGCTGGCAGCAATATATTTTAATGCGGTAAATAAACGCTCATCACTTGCAATCAAAAGACCGATCCCAACCAAGGAATAAGTCACATGAACGATAATACCCGCCGCAATGCCAAAACTAGTATAGATAGCAATGCGTCTGTTATATCGAATACTTTGTTTTAAGATAAGCGCAAAGTCTGGACCGGGACTGGCCACAGCAAGAAAGTGGACCATAGCGATAAGTAAGAATTGTTCTAAAACAGGCATATTTCAACAGACGTATTTATGAAAAGTGCATTATTTTACCTTAGAATTAGGATTTAGCGACCCTCGTTCTTTAAAAATACTCTGTTCTCGGTGTAAGCAATTAGCTACTAATCGCAATGCGCTGGATAGATTGTTGCACTAAGATAACGCGATAAAACGCCCAGAGATCTTCAAAACAATTAAAACGATATTCTTTGCCGTGGTAACTGGTTTTCATACGCTAACCTATACATGTTAAATAACGAACAAACAGTGTATAAGTTTCAACCAACCAATGGCGTTAACAAAACGTAATTTAGCGTATTGATTGGTTATCTCTATTTAGTTTTTACTACAACGCTATTTTTGCGGGTGTGCTTGATGAATTCGTTTTAAGATGTTTTGAAAATAGTTACTACCTTTTTGCTCTGCTAAGGCCATATTTTGTTCCGGTATTTTTTCAGGTTCTTTATAAATGGCTAAAACTCTTGCCATACTTTCCTCTCGAATAATATGCAGCATTGGATAAGGTGAGCGATTAGTAAAGTTAGTTGCATCATCAAAATCATCGTCTGCAAAACAATATTCTGGATGCATACTTGCTAGCTGAAATATGCCTTCAAATCCAGATTCAATCAGTAAATCATTCGCATAATCGACTAAATCAAGATAACGATCGAAGCTGCGAAATCCTTCGGAAAAAATGAGTAATGTTGTTTCTATCTCGTTATGATCTTGTAAATAATGGCATTGTTCTATCAAAGTTTTCAATGCCGGTTTAATTTGCTCATCCTCAGATTTATGATAACAAATGGTATTATTAACAAATTCTTTTTTCGCGAAAGGACAAAAATTGAGTCCTATAATGATTTCATCTAACCATTGTTTTGTTGCATCAACTTCCGCAGATGATTGTTGGTTTTGTAATTGCTCTGTATTTTTATTCATAACTTTATACTCTAACACTACTTTTTATTGTGATTCACTCATGACTCGCCAGCTTTAAGATTGCTGTAACTGCCACATTTTACTGTATTGACCTTCAAGTGCGAGTAATTGCTGATGATTACCTTGTTCAATTATTTCACCATGACTCATCACAATAATATTGTCGCTATCAATAATTGTTGATAAACGATGAGCGATAACAAGACTAGTTCTGCTTTTAGCGACTTCATTGATTGCAGTTAATATAGCTTGCTCTGAGTGACTATCGAGCGAAGATGTCGCTTCATCAAACACTAAAATTTGCGGGTTTTTCAGAATTGTTCGCGCAATGGCTACACGCTGTTTTTCACCACCAGAAAGTTTTAAGCCCCGCTCTCCCACAACCGTTTCTAAACCATCTGGTAAACTGCCTATAAATTCAGATAAATGTGCAAGTTCAATGGCCTTTAATACTTCCTCTTTATTGGCTGTAGGACAACCGTATTGTACGTTATTAAATAACGTATCATTAAAGAGTACGGTATCTTGCGGGACAATACCTATATGACTTCGCAGTGACTCTTGACTCACTTGGCTAATATCTTGTCCGTTAATATTAATACTTCCAGAGTCGACATCATAAAAGCGAAACAATAATTTCACTAAGGTTGATTTTCCTGAGCCACTTTGACCAACCACCGCAACTTTTTCGCCAGCATTAACATTAAAAGAAATCCCTTTAATGATAGGTCGCTTAGCGTTGTAGGCAAAAGTAATATTATTAAAAACAATACTGGCTTGATTAATAGAATGGTCGCCCTGCTCTGTCAAACTTAATATTGCGGCATTCGGAACATCTTGCACCTTAGGTGCTTTAGCTAACAAGCCAAATAAGTTTTCGATATTTGCCAATGAACCTTTGATTTCTCGATAAACAAAACCTAAAAAGTTAAGTGGCATAAATAGCTGCATCATAAAGGCATTGATTAACACAAAGTCGCCAAGGGTCATCACGCCTGCAGCGACATCACTGGCAGCAAGTGCCAACATGGCTGTCATTGCTAGGGCAATAATTAATGCTTGCCCACCGTTTAGCGCAAATAACGATAAACGGTTCTTAACTTTAGCCTTCTCCCAGGTTGAAAGCTGTTGATCATAAGCTTGCGCTTCAAATTCTTCATTAGTGAAATACTTTACAGTTTCGTAGTTGAGTAAACTATCAATAGCGCGAGTATTGCTTGATGAGTCGGCTATGTTGGCAGCGCGAACATAGCGCGTTCTTAACTCCGTAGCAAAAACCGAATAAGCAATATAGGTTACGATGGAAGAAAGCGTTATTACCGCATACCAAATGCCGTATTTAACAAATAAAATAGACACTACCATCACTATTTCAAGCAAGGTGGGTACAATATTAAAGACCATAAAGCGCATTAAGAAATTAATACCCGAAGTACCTCGGTCTATATCACGAGACAAACCTCCCGTTTGTCTATTTAGGTGAAAATCTAAATCAAGGGAATGCAGATGACGAAAAACCTTTAAACCAATTCGCCTTATAGCCCTTTCAGTAACTCGACCAAATAACGTATCTCTTATTTCAGCAAAAACGACTATCGACAGCCTAACTAATCCGTACGCAGCAACTAAACCTAACGGAACAATAAGTAAAGCAGACGCGTCGTTTGAGTTATTAGCGTCTAAAGTATCAACAATATCTTTCAATATGAAAGGCAAGTAAACGCTGGCTATTTTAGTTAATACTAAGCATGACATAGCAAACGCTATACGTTTTTTATACTCGAACAAATAAGGTAAAATAAGTTTGAATGCTTGCCAGTTGATAGAACTGACTTCTTGGTCGGGATAACTAGATCGGCGCATAGTACTTCTTTTGCGGTAAAAACTTAATTTTAAATTAGAAAATGAATTTAGCCTAATCATTAAGATAATTAGTTTGTTTTAACGCGTTAATTTTACTTAAACATCAAGCACTCATTATCCAGAGTTCAGGTCAATTACAATCACTAAATTACTTTTTGAAATAAAAAAGCAGAATAACGGTTAAGTTATTCTGCTTATTCAATGGGTATACTTTATTAGCCCTTACTAGAGCTATGTTTGTTGGTAAGCTTCAGTATTAATCTGAATCAAGTACCTTTTTAAGTATTTTACCTTGAGCTCCTGAAGGCGCTTTAATACCAAGAACTGCCGATAGCGTTACGGCAATGTCGGTAGTACTCACACGGTCATAAACTTTATCGTCATCAATAGTAAAGCCTGCAAAAATCAGCGGTACAAAAGTATCATAGCCCCAAGGTGAACCATGAGTTGCAGCCACAGTTAACCCTTCCATATCGGCAACAAAACGATGAGCTTCAAGTACAACATATACGTCACCAGAGCGATTATGACTGTGATTATTAACGACTAATGTATGTAAGTAATCTTGTGGGGTATTACCCAATTCGATATCTGAGCTAGTTACTGCAAGCGCAACACCATCAAACTTTGAAACTTCCATAGCAACAGCTTTTTGAACTTGCTCAAGTGATAGTTTCCGCTCAGCAATTAAATCTCGGTCGAGGTAAATGTATGGATGAAAATAGCTTTTAATTAGCGCTGTATCGAAACCGAACTGCTTCTTAAGGGCTTTCATGCTGGGTGCTTTGTCCCATTCTTTAGGAGCAACTACCTTAGTTTTCATGCCTAATGAAGATAAATAAGCTGGCACTTCAGCGGCACCATGATCGGCAGATAACACAATAAGGGTATTTTCTAATCCTACTTTTTTATCAATAAAGGTAATTAGCTTGGCTAACGTACGGTCTAGCCTCAGCATATTATCTTCGGCTTCTAAACTTGAAGGACCAAAAATATGACTGACATAATCAGTTGATGAAAAACTTACCGATAAATAATCAGTCACCTCGTCTTGGCCTAACTGCTCGTTGTTTACCACGGCTTTAGCAAAATCTAACGTTAGCTCATCCCCTGCAGGGCTTAACGTTAGAAAAGTATTGAAATAGGCATTTGTCATATCGCCGTATTGATGCGGAAAAGTTCGGCCAAAACCTGGGAATTTAGTTTCCCAGGCTTGATCATCTTGTTTTGCAAAAACGTACTTAGCTTGAGGTTGGCTTAGTTGCCATGGCTTTTGATGGTATTTTTTTGTGGGCTTTTCGGCATTCCAATTTGATACCCACTCAGGATATTTATCATAATAATATTCACTGGTAACGAACTCCCCTGATTTTTTTGAAAACCAAAAAGCTTTGCCCATATGACCAGCCATAGAAATGGCGCCTCGGTCTTTTACTGACACACCAAAAACTTTAGCTTTACCGTTGGAAGCAATGTTTAATTCATCACTGAATGTAGAGACTTGGATATTATTGGGAGAACGACCAGAAGACTTTGCAGTGCGCTGCGTGGGATCAATTTCTGTTTTTTGATTCACTCCCGCATCTGCTGATAACAAAGGGTAATTCGCATCTTCAACGTTATAGACTAAACGTTGCAACTTATCATCAAACCACACATTTCCTATCATGCCATGAACAGCTGGCAAAGCACCTGTAGCAAGCGTCGCATGCCCAACGATTGTTTCAGTGTTAGCATGATTATGGTGTGCATCCTTATACACCAATCCCTCATTTAACAGGTATCTAAAGCCACCTTTACCCATTTTATCTAAATAGGCAGTTGGCATATCTCCGCGTAATTGATCAACGGTAATTTGTAAGATGAGTTTTGGCTTATCCGCTTGGGCTAATGCAACGTTACTGCTTAAAAGCGCTGTTGTGGATAATACTAATCCAAGGTAACTTTTGTTTTTTGTTTTTACTGTCATCATTTTTAATAATCCTTTATCACCTGTTAGTTAACAATTCGAAAATATGAGATAACTATAAATACTGTTAAATAGGTACAAACTTACTTTAACAACTTATTTCACCATCGGAATAGAGTTCGCCAATAATTTTTTGAGTAATAATGTGCGGAACAACATCAGCATCATCAGAGCAAAATAATTTTTAATAAATTATCATGTTACCTTGTTGAATAATATGCACTTTCCGTAAGACGCTAAATTAACCAAAGTAACGAGATATGCATTGTTATCATTTATATTTCAAGAAGCTTACACTATGGGGTATTCACAACAAATTATCCGCACGATTTAACGCATAACAATTAACCCACTAATTTTTCTGATGAATTTTACTAGTTAAGTTTTACTAGTTAAGTTTCTTAAGGGTTGCAGAAGGTAGTTCTTTAAAAAGTTGACGGTATTCACGTGCAAATCGACCTAACTCGATAAACCCCCAATTAAGTGCTACGTCGACAACTTTGTTTTTATCACTCCGATTTATTAACAAGTCACGCCTGACCCCATTTAAGCGTAACAACCTTAAATAACGTATAGGTGTTACCCCTAAGTACTCTTTAAAGCCATATTGTAGATTTCGCTCACTTAGTTTGGCAATTTTACAAAGCTCAGGAATTGTTGGAACACTTTCTCCGTAACTGTGCAAGTAGTCCATGACTTGACGCACACCTTCACAACGCTTTGATTGGTTTACTCGCTTTTCAGTACAAGGAGTTGTCACTTTAAGAGCGTTATATGCCAGTCTTAAAATTGTATCATTTATCATGCGTAATGAATTTTCAGTTTTTATAACCTCAGGTTTTGCTTGTATGACATTAATAATATTATTTACCCCACTCGCATATTGCGTTAATGCAAGGGGCTCTGTCAGGCAGGCTTTACTAATTAGCCAGTCATTTGGAATTTCTTCGCCTGTGAGCAGGTGAATATCATGGGCAAATGTTTCTCTATCAAAAACAGCGGCGATCACATTTAAATGGTTTTTAAAATTGACATCCCAATCCCCGCCCGTCGCTTGAAGAATAGCGTTTCGTTCAATATGTTTGCCACAAAAATTTGAATCATCTCTATTCGATAGTAATGCAGCGAAAGGCACAAAATTACTCGCGGGGGTCGCTTCTATTAATGCCCCTACATTAAGCTTTTCGCGGAAGACTTGTAACTTGCCTAAATTTATCTCCAGATAATCCCCTTGTAATTGCCCTGGATATAACTGGGTATAACGACGGTTCTTATTCTCTTGAAATAGGGCGAGCTCATCAATATCAGAGGTCGATACTCCCCTTATTTTATGATGATTATGATTTTTACCTTGAAGGTTCATTAGTGATGCAAAGTCCTTTTTCTAGATACCATCCCGTTGATATAACAAACCAACTATAACAATATCCTTTCGGAAATTGCATACTTAAATGTTTGATGAATCAATATAATCGAATAATAACAACCACGACATTGCATAATTTAAATGAGTGTCCAATTCAATTAGCACTAATATTTGTATCGTTGAGGTTTAATCTCAGTCGACAAATGAAGAGCTCTATACTACAAAATAATTTGACTAGGTTAATTCTGAGGCTAAAGTTGAGATTGTACTTAGCAAACTTATAACGGATAAATGATATAGCGTTATTGAACTTTTCAATCTCATAATTCAAATTTTATCGTAAATAAAGGAAATACTATGGAAATGAATACCAGGCTTAAGAAAATCGCATTAGGAATAGGTTTACTTGCTATTGCCACCAGCGCAGCAGCAACAACTAATAAGGCAAAACCTAATGTATTAGCTATCTGGGGTGATGATATTGGCTATTACAATATCAGTGCTTATAACCAAGGTATGATGGGCTATCAAACACCTAACATCGACCGTATTGCTGATGAAGGTGCTTTATTTACTCATCACTATGCCCAACAAAGTTGTACTGCTGGTCGCGCTTCATTCATTTTAGGTCAAGAACCTTTTAGAACCGGCTTATTAACCATAGGTATGCCTGGTTCAACACATGGTATTCCGGATTGGACACCAACTATTGCCGACTTGTTAAAAGAACAAGGTTATATGACAGCGCAATTTGGTAAAAATCATTTGGGTGATCAAGACAAACATTTACCGACTAATCATGGTTTTGATGAGTTTTTTGGTAACTTATATCACTTGAATGCTGAAGAAGAGCCTGAAACCTACTATTACCCTAAAGATAAAGCCTTCCATAAAAAATATGGCCCACGTGGTGTTATCCATTCATTTGCCGATGGTAAAATTGAAAACACGGGTTCAATGACACGTAAACGTATGGAAACTGCGGATGAAGAATTCATAGCAGGTACACTGAAATTTATTGATAAAGCGCACAAAGCGAAAAAGCCATTCTTTATCTGGCATAGTTCAACCCGTATGCACGTATGGACTCGTTTACAAGAAAAATACCGTGGTAAATCAGGTGTAGGATTAACTGCCGATGGTATGCTTGAGCATGATGATCATGTTGGTATATTGCTTGATAAATTAGATGATTTAAAAATAGCAGATAACACCATTGTTATTTATTCAACAGATAACGGCGCAGAGAAGTTTACTTGGCCTGATGGTGGTACATCACCATTTGCCGGAGAAAAAGGGACTACTCGTGAAGGTGGTATGCGTGTACCTCAGCTAGTTCGCTGGCCTGGTACCATTAAAGCAGGCAGTAAATTCAATAACATGATGTCTCATGAAGATTGGATGCCAACCCTCTTAGCCGCAGCAGGTGAGCCAAACATAGTTAGCAAGCTAAAAAAAGGTTACAAAGCTAACGGTAAAAAATGGAAAATTCACCCTGATGGCCATAACTTCAAACCTTTCTTTGAAGGTAAAGAAAAAAATTCACCTAGACTAAGTAAATTATACTTCAGTGCTGCTGGTGATTTAAACGCTGTTCGCTGGAATGAATGGAAAATTTCTTTTGCTGTTGAAGAAGGCGCTATCAATACGGCTTATCGTAGAACACCTGCATGGCCAGTAATTACCAATTTACATGCTGACCCATTTGAAACAGCTTCAACAGAATCTGCGATGTATGTGCGTTGGTATGCCGACAATATGTGGTTATTTGTTCCTATTCAGCAACAAGTATCTGCATTTATGTCAACTATTGACGGTTACCCTTTCCAAGCTGGTTCTAGTTTAAGTGCTAGCGATATTGGTTATAAGAGTATCAGAACGCAAAAAGCTTTAAAGCAACTGCAACAACTAAGTCCTAACCGATAAGTTTTTGCATTAAAAATATCTTAAAAGGGTAATAAAGTTCATTCTCATTGAACTTTTTATTACCCTTTTTCGTATTGCAATAATGCTAGATTTATCAAGTAAATAATGTAATATCGTTAATGATAATAATTATCATATTGTTAAGTTTATGCATCAAACAATATACTCATCCATAGTGATAAGGAAAACCCATGGTAACTAAAAACAAGTTTAAAAAGCTGGTTTTAGGTTTAAGTTTAATTGCTGCATCCAGTGCAGCAATAGCAACAACCGACACCGCAAAACCTAATATTCTGGCAATCTGGGGCGATGATATCGGTCCATTTAACATCAGCGCTTATAACCGCGGCATTATGGGTTATAAAACCCCTAATATTGATCGGATTGCTAATGAAGGGATTATCTTCACTGATTCATACGGCGACCAAAGTTGTACCGCAGGTCGCGCTGGCTTCATTACTGGTCAACATCCAATTCGAACTGGCTTGACTAAAGTTGGGCTACCTGGTGCTAAAGAAGGATTAAATAAAAAAGATCCTACCATTGCTGAGTTATTGAAACCTCTTGGTTATATGACTGGCCAATTTGGTAAAAACCACTTGGGTGACCAAGATGAACATTTACCGACTAACCATGGTTTTGATGAGTTTTTTGGTAACCTTTACCACTTGAATGCTGAGGACGAGCCAGAGCATCCTGATTATCCTAAAGATCCTGCCTTTAAAAAACGTTTCGGACCTCGTGGTGCTATCCATTCATTTGCCGATGGTAAAATCACTGATACCGGTCCTGTCACTAAAAAGCGTATGGAAACTGTAGATGAAGAGTTTTTAGGGGCGGCTCTAAAATTTATTGATAAAGCTCATGCGGCTAAAAAACCTTTCTTTGTTTGGTTTAACTCAACTCGCATGCATGTATGGACACGGTTAAAACCTGAGTCTGAGGGTGTAACTGGCCAAGGTTTGTATGCTGACGGTATGGTTGAACATGATGGCCATGTAGGTCAATTGCTCGACAAAATTGATAAACTGGGCATTGCTGATAACACTATAATTATGTATACCACTGATAATGGTGCAGAATTAGCACTTTGGCCTGATGGTGGTTACACACCATTTA
>OLHM01000589.1_pt1 | contig 10313 bp, 9 predicted proteins | sample 1609611 | NCBI WGS metagenome assembly OLHM01 (sample SAMN05416891, study PRJEB24817) | seawater metagenome | isolation source: Sea water | place: Canada:Atlantic | collected 2013-11 | reverse complement strand
GTGTTCTGATACCTAGATTAATTCACTTCTACTTTCATAGCCCACCATATAAGGCTTATCGTTAGATAATGTGATTAAAAGATGATTAAGTTTATTTCACCGCTAGTAAGTCATGTTTTTACTTAAATACTTGTTCATAAATAGCCAGTATTTATAAAATTGATATGATTTTATCCAAGCCTAGGGTTACATTGGTTATAGCTTAGATTGAGGTAATATAGTAAAACAGACTTGTATTACTCTATCTATATGAATACCATATAAGTAAGTAAAAGCGGCTGTTCAAAACAATAATAAAAATATACAGAGCTATACTTGCACTCACAACAAAACCAACACTACTAAATAACGCATTAGGAATTCTCATGACAGATCTACGCCAGCAAGCACTTGATTACCATGCATTGCCAACACCAGGAAAAATCAGTGTTTCATTGACTACAGCAGCAGAAACTAGCCAAGATTTGTCACTTGCCTATAGTCCAGGTGTTGCTGAACCTTGTCGAGAGATCGCGAACAATCCAGACGATGTTTATAAATATACAGGCAAAGGTAACACTGTCGCTGTAATCACTAATGGCACGGCAGTTTTAGGCTTAGGTAATATAGGTCCTATGGCTTCAAAACCTGTGATGGAAGGCAAGTCTTTATTATTCAAACGCTTTGCCAATATTGATTCTTTTGATATTGAAGTAAAACATAAAACAGTTGAAGAGTTTGTTAACACAGTTGCAAACATTGCAGACAGTTTTGGTGGCATTAACCTTGAAGATATTAAAGCCCCAGAATGTTTTGCTATCGAAAAAGCGTTAATTGAACGCTGTAAAATTCCAGTATTTCATGATGATCAGCATGGTACTGCGATAGTAACGGCTGCGGGTATGATGAATGCGTTAGATATTCAAGGTAAAGACATTAAACAAGCGAACATTGTTTGTTTAGGTGCCGGTGCTGCAGCGATAGCTTGTATGGAATTATTGATTAAGTGTGGAGCTCAGCGCGAAAAAATCTACATGCTTGATACTAAAGGTGTGATACATACCCGTCGTAATGACCTTAATGAATATAAAAAACTATTCGCTAACAACACAGACAAAAGAACATTGGATGACGTTATTGAAGGCGCTGATGTTTTTGTTGGTGTTTCAGGTCCAGATCTTCTATCACAAGAGCAAGTAAAAGTGATGGCAGATAAACCAATTATTTTTGCATGTTCAAACCCTGATCCTGAAATTAAACCTGAGCTTGCTTTGGCAGCTCGTGATGATGTCATTATGGCTACTGGCCGATCTGATTACCCTAATCAGGTCAACAATGTTTTATGTTTCCCATTTATTTTCCGTGGTGCATTAGATGTTCGCGCTCGAACTATTAATGATGCTATGAAGATAGCAGCGGTACATGCTATTAGAACACTTGCTAAAGAACCTGTACCTGCAGAAGTACTTAAAGCAAGTTGTGAGAAAGATCTTAGTTTTGGTAAAGACTACATTATTCCAAAACCTATGGATCCTCGTTTGTGTGGTGCTGTTGCAAAAGCGGTTGCACAAGCAGCAGTAGATTCAGGTGTTGCCGCATTAGAGATGCCAGAAAATTACATGGCTTAGTGATTATTCACTAACTAATAGGAAGGATAGATATTCTTTTAATCTCTATTAGTCTTTGATTATTTTGACAACAATACAAATAAAGGTCATGGTATGAAAATTACCCTGGCCTTTTTATTGGACATTTATTATGAAGAAAAAATCCTTACTACCGATACCATTAAGTATTTTGTTCTCACTGTGTTTACTAAGTTGTTCACAAGCAACTCAGAATCAACCTCAACCTCAACCTCAACCTCAATCAAAAGAAATATTAAAAGAAGGAAATAGCCAAGTGATAGTTAAAAAAGAACAAGCTTGGCAACAAGTCACCGTGAAATATTATGATTTTGAAGGTGGTTTTTATGGTTTGATTTCTCAAACTGGAGATAAACTATTGCCCATGAATCTCGCTAAGCAATACAAATTACAAGGCACCATACTGAAAGTGAAAGGTGAACTCATTAAAGATATGATGACCATTCAACAGTGGGGACAACCTTTTAAGATTTCCGATGTCGAGTTAATAAAACTAGGTAAAGCCAACGAAGGGGAGACTTTTTAGTTAAAAATAAATAGCTCAGTAATACATTGAGCTATTTAAAAGGAAGTAATAACTTAATGGAACTTAATATGAAAATTAACATAGCTAAATGCCTTTTAATTTTATCAGCTATATTTTTGACTGCTTGCTCGCCAATAGAGCTTTACCAAGCTGAAAGTAGTTATGAAGAAGCTAGGCTTTCAAAAAATGAAAAGCGCATTCTAGCATCATTAAAACTGCTGGCTACTTTAGACCCAGAGCAATATCAAGGTAAACTAAATGAGGCTGAGTCAGCTGCTTTAGAATTGCAAAAAGCAAAATTATTGTTATCCAAAAAAAATATATATTCGGCGTACCTCGCCAGTCATTATTCATATAGACAGTTCCCAACGAATGAAAGTAAAGATGTGCTCTTAAAGGTAGGAGGTCAGTTAAAGTACTTACTGGATGTTCAATCGAATATAGTCAAATCATTTGAGAGTCTTCCGACGCCACTATCAGTACTTATATTAAAATATCAAAAACAACCTGTACCTACTTGGAATGTGATTAAAATTAATAGTGTTGTCGAGCGACTTAGCCTCTCGGCCAAGTATATTAGAAATTCATTAATAATTTTAGAGCGTGAAAAAGGAGAAGCATTACTTCCTGAGATAGCTCAATGGCAATTGGCAATTAAAAATCAGTTAGAAATGATAAATCAAGTAAAGCGATACTTAATTAGTATCGCACTATCGAGTAGCGCTGTAGAGCTTGAAAAACTCAATGCAGAATTGACAAATAATAGTGAAAATTTATTATCGCTCGTTCGGGAAAAACTCGCTCAACAGACAATGCAGCCGCATTTCGTTCAAGCTAATCAAGAATACCAATACTATTTTAGTTTGAATGAAAACTTATCATTGGCAAGTTCAACGGCTCGAAGAAATTCACACGCTGCATGGTATAAAGATTGGAATGAAATTGAAAAAGCAGTATTAGTAAGCATGGATCCATTTTCAAATTATCCATCTAATTCTTTAAATCGAGAGAAGAAATTGAAATCTTTCATAAAGAAAGCTAATGAAATTAAACCTAATTTGGAGTTAGGCTCCTCAAGCTTACACTTATTTATAAGCAAATATGGAAGCACTTATAACTTAATAGAAAAGCTTAATAGAGATCGAATGTTATTTATTTATGGTTAATCGATCATATGAATATTCTGTTATTAGAATTAAAAGGATTTAGACATGAATTATTATCTTCTTAAAATAATCACTTTAGTGTGTTTGTTTTACCTACCACTGGTTAACGCCACAGGCAGTTTACCATCCATTTTGGATTACTATCCAAATTGCTCGTATAACATTATTGAGAAATCTGCAGTAAAAATAAAGGCAGAACAACCATTGAGCGAAAAACTAAGACTAAGTTTGCTTGCAAAACTCCGCAACAAAGCAAAAATAATTAATGCTGATGCAATTATTATTATTAATAAAGATGTGCACGAAATAAATGATATGAGTTCAGCCCATGCAAAAAAATATATAGTAAGTTATGAAGCTGAGTTCATTGAAGACTGTCAGACACATGGTAAAAATAACCAACAATTGACACCCTATGATCATCATGGCAAAAAAATACAAAAAACTTTTGCTATACATACTAAAATTGAAAGGAAGTTTGTTTTCACCCCTCCGAACAAACCTAAATTGAACCACCCAATAATAACAAATACAGAATTGTCTCTGGAAAAGGGGATATATGGCATTAATATTGGCACAAGCTATCAACAAGTAATTGATAAATTTGGCGAACCTAGCATTATCTTATCAATGTCTACAAGCGAGCTTGTTACGGGTTATGGAAGGAATCACTGGTTACATTTTCAAAATGGAAAATTGGTTAAAGTGCAAAGCAAATTATCCATTGTTTCTCCTGTGCTTTTAAATAAGGTGCCGCTACGTGACTTCTTTGATGAAGTTCCTTGGGTGATAGCGACTAAAATAAATCAAAAATCTTCTTTGTCAGAGGTGAAGTCAGCCATGATGATGGATCTTAAACTTGATGAGCAAAAAGAAGTGGTGATAAAGGGTAATGAAAATAGTTTAATACTAACGTTTAGCTATAAGCTTAATGAATTTAATGAGAAAAATTATTATTTAGATGGATTTTCTTTAGAATCTAATAACTATAGTGAAGCTAAATTCCAAGGTGAAGATCAAAGGAGAGCCCAGTTTAGTATTTTGGGATCGCTTATTTCAAACCTGAATCAAGGTAACTCAATAGATGTAGAATTACTGAAATCTGAATTAGGTCAGCCACTTGGGCGTATTACAGTTTCTCCTAAATTTTACATAGATATTTATAACTTGAACTTACTTGTGGGAGTAAAAAAATCTGAATTAGTCTCGATTCAAATAAGAGAGGAGTTATTTAGGATCAAAGATGATCTGGCAATAAAGACTCCCTGGTCTTTAGGTGACTTTGTTCAGGGAAAAAGTATTGAGGAACTCCATAACTTTTTCCCAGCTGATATATTTGAGTTAGATAATAAGTTTCAAATAGACACCGAGGAGTATCAACTGACGCTTTTATTTGATGATAGTGCTGAAAGTATGATGCTCTATGAAGCAGAGGTAGTCATTTATTAGACATCCCAATCAATATAATCCATAGCTACTTCGGTAAAGCACACGTATGAGGCTGATTAAATATCGTTAATTGGCTTTTCCCTTCAATAAACTGAACTTGATAGAGCATTTGGTATTCTTTTTCTGTCAACTCACCTACTTTTTGGTTGCTTAGCAGCTGAGTTAGTTGAGGAGTAGTATTACTATGCCCGACAATTAAAGCGTTTTCTTTGCGGTCTTTTAGATGCAATGAAAACTGTTCAAGTTCTCTAGGGTTATAATTTTCTATAGTGATTTTTTCTCTGTTTGATAAAGGTGTTGCTGTCGACATAGTTCTTTGATAATCCGTACTATAAACAGATTTTATATTCGCTTTACTTAGTAAGGTTGCTAATTGCTTTGCTCTTTCCTCACCACATTGTGTTAATTGTGGATTTTTACTATCAGTTTGCTTTTCAGCATGTCTCACAAGATAAAGGGTAAAGTTATCACTTGCTAGGCAAGGTTGAGTCAATAATATACCGGCAATAATTAAACTGAATTTTTTCATAGTGTGCTTTTCTTCAAGTAAGGGAGGATTACTAGCGTGAAAAATATTTAATTATCACGCTAGTAAAAGGGCATTGTCATTTTTTAAAATAGACGATTTAAACCATTCAAGGCTGCAACGCGAAATGCTTCCGCCATTGTCGGGTAATTGAAGGTTGTTTCAACAAAGTATTCTATGGTATTTCCACCATTTGTTTGTTGCATGATCGCCTGACCGATATGGATGATTTCAGCCGCATTTTCACCGAAACAATGGATACCAAGAATCTCTTTAGTTTCACGGTGAAAGAGAATTTTTAAAGAACCAACCAAGTTATTAGAAATTTGAGCTCTCGCAAGATGTTTAAACTGCGCTCGGCCAACTTCATAAGGTATTTTAGCTTCGGTGAGCTCTTGCTCCGTTTTACCAACAGAACTAATTTCAGGAATAGTGTATATGCCTGTGGGAATATCAACAATTAGTTTAGCCTTACTACTGCTATCAACCATAGCAGAAGCGGCTATTCGGCCTTGGTCAAAAGCAGCACTTGCTAGGCTTGGATAACCAATAACATCACCGACCGCAAAGATATTTTCTACTTCGGTTTGATAACAATCATTTACTTTTAACTGACCCCGCCCATCTGCTTTTAAGCCAGCAGCAGCCAAGTTTAAATCTGCTGTATTACCCGTACGACCATTAGCAAACAGTAAACAGTCAGCGCGCATTTTTTTACCCGACTTTAAATGAACTATTACTGCATCGTCATTAGCTTCAACACGTTCAATCTCTTCGCCATGGCGGATAACTACGCCGTTATTCCATAAGTGATAGCTAAGAGAGTCTGACATTTCTGCATCGAGAAAAGACAGTAAACGTTCACGCGTATTAATCAAGTCAACTTTTACTGCTAAGCCTCTAAATATTGAAGCATATTCGCTACCAATAACACCGGCACCATAAATAATGACATGTTGCGGAGCATGTTTTAGGCTCAAAATGCTGTCAGAATCATAAACACGAGGGTGATCAAAGTCGATATCATCAGGGCGGTAAGGTCTAGATCCTGTGGCAATCATAATTTGTTTAGCTGAAATTTTATCTACAGAACCATCAGCGTGCAAAATACTGACGGTATGGGCATCAACAAAGGAAGCTTGACCTTGAATATGTTCTACGCGATTTCGGTTATAAAAACCGCTGCGTAGGCTAACTTGTTTTTGAATTACCGCAGAAGCATGACTTAAGATATCTTGGAAGGTGAGTCGTTTTGCTTGGTTGTTCTGTTTAAATAGTGGGTTTGAATTGTATTCAATCAAGCGGCTTACTGATTGGCGTAATGCCTTAGATGGAATAGTACCCCAATGAGTACAGCCTCCACCAACTTGATGGTAACGTTCAATAATGGCCACTTTTTTCTGGCGCTTAGCAAGGTTCATTGCTGCCCCTTCACCACCTGGACCTGTACCTATGATAATTACGTCATAATCAAAACTTTTTTCTACAGTTTTGCTTGTCTTTGATTTAACCAAAAGTGAGCCCTCGTATTTATTTAAGATAAAAAATATAGCAACAGTTTATCAGAACTAAAACTGACAATATTGAGCTAATTCAGTATTATGATAATTATATTCAATTTAAGTTAAAAAGAGCCGGTTAGATGAGTGGTGTAAGAGCACAACAAAAAGAAAAGACGCGTCGTCAAATTATAAATGCAGCTCTAAACCAACTGAGTGCGGAGCGAAGTTTCTCAAGCTTAAGCTTGCGCGAAGTTGCAAAAGAAGCGGGTTTAGCGCCGACATCTTTTTATCGCCACTTTTCTGATATGGATGAATTAGGTTTAACGTTAGTGGACGAAGCGGGTTTAACGCTAAGACAGTTGATGCGACAAGCAAGACAGCGTATCGCTAAAGGTGGATCTGTTATTCAAATATCAGTGCAGACCTTCATGGAGTTAATTGAAAGTAACGGTAATATTTTCAGACTCTTATTACGTGAACGTTCAGGAACCTCTGCTGCTTTTCGTGCAGCTGTAATTCGAGAAATTCGTTATTTTACCATGGAGCTTTGCGATTACCTTCAAAAAGCGAATCAGCTTGAAGCTGATGTTGCCTATATGCAGGCTAATGCCGCAGTAACCATTGTTTTTAGTGCGGGCTCGGATGCTCTTGATATAGAAGAGAAAGCGGAGCGAGATCATTTAGCACAACAAACAATACAGCAATTACGCTTTATTGCTCGTGGTGCGCTTGAGCTTAGTGACCGTCGCAAAATATCTAGGAAGTCTCGTTAGTTTATTTTCGAGTTAAGATGACACCGGTTTCAACATGATCCGTGTATGGGAACTGATCAAACAAAGCAAATTTATCAATTTGATGTGTTTCAACTAATAGTGCTAAGTTATCTTTCAAGGTTTCTGGGTTACAAGAAATATAGATAATCTTATTGAAACGTCTAACTAATTCAACGCTGTCTATATCTAAACCCGCACGAGGTGGATCAACTAGTACCGTATCGTAGTTATAAGCTGTTAAGTCGAAATCTTCTAAGCGTCGGAATTTACGTTCACCGTTCATCGCTTGACTAAATTCTTCACTCGACATGCGAACAATATCGATATTATCAATACCATTTTTACTAATATTAATCTGAGCAGAACGAACTGAGGTTTTCGATATCTCCGTGCCTAATACACGATCAAAGTTCTCAGCCAGTGCAATACTAAAGTTTCCATTCCCGCAGTATAGCTCGATGAGATCTCCACCTGCATTTTCTGTTGCTTGTTGAGCCCATAACAACATTTGTTCATTAACACCTGCATTCGGCTGGGTGAAACTGTTTTCCACTTGTTGGTAAACATAAGTCTTATCGCCAACGTTTAAAGATTCCATAACATAATCTTTATCTACAATAATTTTCTGCTTCTTGGCGCGACCAATGATATCTACAGGAGCAATTGTTGATAGTTGCGCTTTTAACTTCTCCGCTTCTATCTGCCAATTATCTTCCAAAGGCTTGTGATAAAGCATACTAATTAATAACTCACCACTTAAGGTAGACAAAAAATCGACTTGAAAGAGCTTATAACGCAATTCACGATGGTTTCTAATCGCAGCAAGTAATGCTTTCATCGCGTCATTAATCAACTCACTGGCTACAGGAAAATCATCTACTCTAAATTTTGCCTTAGTTTTACTATCAAACATGATGTAATAAAGATCGTCACCTTCATGCCAAACTCTAAATTCAGCGCGTTGACGGTAATTTAATGGTGCTGAAGGATATAAATCAGGAGCAGGTAGATTAAAGACACTAAACAACGTAGCCATATCCTGTTGTTTTTTTGATAATTGCGCATCGTAATTATCGGGATGAATGTGACTAAACATAGAAGTGCCTTGTATAAAGAAATAGAGATTAAAATATCAGCGCGAATTTTACTATCGACTAAGCTTTTGTCTAGCTCTTAATCACGCTATTCAATAAATAAGTTAATATTAGCGGGTTTACCCAACTTTAGTTTACTTAACGTAAGTCAGTAACACTGAAATGCAGAGCGAATGATAAACAGAGGCAGGCTTTCTTCTTAACAAGGAAGTTTAATAATATAGTGAAAAGAGTTATTAATGGATAGGTTGAGTTGTTGGCAGATGTGAAGTCATAAAAAAGGCCGCAAATAGCGGCCTTTTAGTTTAAAAATTATAACATGACTAATCTTCGTTATTATCTTCTGTTCGCTCTGGGCGCTCTTTAGCTTCTCTTACTTTTAATGTACGTTGTTGAAACTCTGTATCGTTCAACGCAGCAATGGCTTTATCTAAATCATTAGATGCCATTTCAACAAAACCGAAACCACGACGCTTTCCAGTATGTTTGTCTTTCATTAAACGTACGGAATGTACAGACCCATGAGCAGAGAATAATTCTCGTACAGAGGTTTCGTTCGCTCTATAAGGCAAGTTACCAACATAAAGAGTTCTTACATCTTCATCTGAAACAGAAGCTGTGTTGGTAGTAGACGAACTTGGAGTGGCTGATGCATTACCTGCAAGTAAAGGTGCGATGAACGCACTAACAAATACTAAACTGGCAACAAGGATAGAGCTAGCCGGTACGGCAAAAGTGACAATATAAGCGATGATAGCAAACACAACAGCAATGATGACTGTTTGTAACGTTGGAGACTTCATATAAAGATACCTAATTATTATTTTAATAAACTAATTTAACTGCTTGAAAATAAGCAAATAGCAATTCTATGTTACGCAGCTTTTTATAATGTGCAACTATCAAGTGCAAAGTTTATGCAATTAATCTGTTTTTGAAGAATAAATGCTAATAATATTTACCGTAATAGTTGTTTAAATAAGCGTGTTGCCTTTTAAGTGAACGAACGGTTCAATATATCCATATTTAGGTAGGAAAGGTGTTGACCTAATTATAAAACTCTCTACAATGCGCTCCAGTTCCAAGGGGTTCACGCAAAATGAATCATCAACGAACTGTTTTGATACGTTATCTATACGCTTTAGCGAGGAATAACGTAAGTTAACATGAAGTTTTAAATGTTTTTCGAAATAATTTAAAATAAACATTGACATCAAAACTCGGAAGCGTATTATACGCCTCCTGCTTCGGGGCAACAGCAACGAGCAACGCACTTTAAGTTTAACGAAACGTTCAACTTAACTGCTTCAGATAAAGAGCGAATGCGACTCTTATCTACTTCTAAACCTAGTTTACGAAGTTCTTCTTTAACAATTAGTTATCATGCAATTTGTGTGAGCACTCACATTATGTTGTTTTACATAGTTCGACTCTTTCGAGAGAAGAACAAAAAACGCTTAATGAATGATGTTCATGCAAATAAATATAGTTACGTATCTTTAGTTAGATAGGTAGCGACTATGTAATGCGATACTTACTTCGGTAAGTATCACGACAGAATTCATTGAGCAGTAACACATCGCTTGCGATGAGGTTACACAAACGATTTTTAATTGAAGAGTTTGATCATGGCTCAGATTGAACGCTGGCGG
>OLHM01000585.1_pt1 | contig 10403 bp, 7 predicted proteins | sample 1609611 | NCBI WGS metagenome assembly OLHM01 (sample SAMN05416891, study PRJEB24817) | seawater metagenome | isolation source: Sea water | place: Canada:Atlantic | collected 2013-11 | reverse complement strand
GCGAACACTTATTGTAATAATTTTTTTGTAGCTTCCCCATAAGCTTTGCCGATGCAATTCACAACTACTTATTAGTTCTGAAAAGACCATCGGCTTTTTTTTATCTGTAAAAACATCAGCTCTCACACAGTCTTTATTACTTCCTCTTACAAACTTACGTCATATTCCAGTAAAACTTCCTAGTTCAACATCAATGGAAAGCGTAAACTACTCGTCATTAATTCATTCACTAGTCACTAACATGCTTAATAACTAGTAATACAAATTGACCATTTAGGTCGTCTCAGGATGATCAAATAATGGATTCAATGGGTATAATAAATGCTGAGATTTTATGTCTGACCAACCTACTGCTGCTGATCTAGCAGAGAATACTTCAACCGAAAGCCCTAAAAATAAAAAAATCTCTATTCTCTTGGAACTTATTCAATTCATTCGTCCTTATAAAAGTCAGGTGCTAGCCGCTTTTATTGCCCTGCTGTTTACCGCAGGTGTGATGCTATCTGTGGGTCAAGGGGTAAGAATGCTGATTGATGAAGGATTTGCTCAGCAATCCATAGAGCAATTACAGCAAGCAGTACTCTTTATATTGGCTATTACAGTATTAATTGCCGGGGGAACATTTTTTCGCTTTTACTTAGTTTCTTGGTTAGGTGAACGAGTTAGTGCTGATATTCGATTGGCAGTTTTTAATCATGTAATCACCTTGCATCCCAGTTATTTTGAAACTAATGGCAGCGGCGACATCATGTCACGCATTACAACGGACACTACCCTACTGCAAAGCATTATTGGTTCTTCTTTTTCCATGGCTATCCGCAGTACGCTAATGCTATTAGGTGCTTTAGTAATGCTATTTGCTACCAATATAAAATTAACTTTTATTGTTTTAATATCGGTACCTTTTATTTTAGTGCCGATATTATTCTATGGTCGTAAAGTAAGAAAATTATCGCGTAAAAGCCAAGACTCAATGGCCGATGTTGGTAGTTATGCCGGAGAGGCAATTGAACATATTAAAACAGTACAAAGTTATACCCACGAACAACATGAAAGGCATTCTTTTGGTAAGGAAGTTGAAAAATCATTTTCTATTGGTCGCAACCGTATAAAGCAACGTGCTACGTTAATTTCAGGTGTTATTATTATTGTTTTTGGTGCAATTACTGGCATGTTATGGGTCGGTGGTAGTGATGTTATTCAAGGTAAGATGAGTGGTGGTGATTTAGGTGCTTTTGTATTTTATGCCATCTTGGTCGCTTCTTCGTTAGCCACTATTTCAGAAGTATTAGGGGAGTTACAACGTGCAGCGGGTGCTACCGAAAGATTGATAGAGATACTACAGGTAGAAAGTCATATTCTTCCTCCGGTTGAAAATGCGACTTCAGCGAAAGAACTCAATGCCCAAATTGTATTTGAAGAAGTCAGTTTTAATTACCCTTCGCGGCCTGATCAAGCAGCAACACAAGCACTGAATTTAACAGCACAACAAGGTAAAGTATTAGCGCTAGTGGGCCCATCGGGCGCGGGAAAAACAACATTATTTGAATTATTACAGCGTTTTTATGACCCACAACATGGTCGTATTACGTTGGGTGGTACCGATATTAGACAGCTGGATCCGAAAGATCTTCGCCAACAAATGGCTTTAGTACCGCAACAACCTGCCTTATTTAGTAGTGACGTTTTTCATAATATTCGTTACGGTAAACCTGAGGCTAGCGATGAAGAAGTTATTTCGGCAGCTAAAAAAGCCCATGCTCATGAGTTTATTATCAATTTACCTGAAGGTTATAACAGTTTTCTAGGTGAGCGTGGTGTGCGCTTATCCGGCGGTCAGCGTCAACGTATTGCTATTGCGCGCGCAATATTAAAAGACCCAAATATTTTGCTATTAGATGAGGCGACCAGTGCCCTTGATAGTGAAAGCGAACAGCACGTGCAACAAGCATTAGAAGAGTTAATGCGTGGTCGCACAACCATTATCATTGCGCACCGACTATCAACAATTCAACATGCGGATAAAATTGCAGTGTTAGAGCAAGGTAGAATAATCGACATGGGCGATCACCACTCATTATTGCAACAATGTGAGTTGTATCAACGGTTAGTGGAGTTACAGTTTAAAAAGCTAAGCTAGTTATAATTATTGCCTAGTGTGCAGACACAAAAAAAGGAGAATAGCGTAATGCTTTCTCCTTCTTGTAATATACCCAAGCAACTTCAAGATGCTCGTTTCAGGGCGACTGAGCGATTCATATTCGAGACGCCTATTTTATTAATGGTCATTCCCTTAATTACCTACGCAACAATGAATATGATTTGCTCAGTCGTCCCCGTAGGGCTGGTTTAGAAACGTTTTATCCATCGTTACTGATTTCGACAAGGGAGTAACCATTCTCTTCAATCAATACCTTGCCTAAAGACGTTTCTAATTCCAGCTGAATCCTGCATCTTGAGGTTGTTTGGGTATAGTGTGATGTTGAAATTTTACGTTCATCTCACTTTATGAGGATATTATTCACCTTCAAAAGATTCATTTGAATCGTCAACATCACTTTCGTCAGGTAATTCATATTCTTGTGCTTCTTGTTCAAGCCACTCACAAATAATGGCATCAGCTTGTTCTTTGCCCGTATATTTAAGTGATGAAAAAGCCTGAACCTTAATATCAGCATTCAATGATGATAATGCTTTTTTAACCGCTAATACTTCTGAACTACGTTTACCTTGCGAGAGCTTGTCACACTTAGTTAATAAAGCTAAAACCGGCAAATCACTATCTGCAGCCCACTGTATTAAATCCATGTCTAAGTCTTTTAATGGATGACGGATATCCATCAATACCACTAATCCTTTAAGACACTGGCGTTTTTCTAAATATTCACCCAGCGCTTTTTGCCATTTTTTCTTCATGGCTAATGGCACTTGAGCAAAACCATAACCGGGTAAATCGATAAGGCGTCGATTCTCTGCTACTTCAAATACATTGATAAGCTGAGTTCGACCTGGAGTTTTACTAATGCGCGCTAAACCACGTTGATTGGTTAGCGTATTCAAAGCGCTTGATTTACCTGCATTAGAGCGCCCTGCAAAAGCAACTTCAATACCAGAATCAGCTGGCAAACGGCGGATATCTGGGGCACTTATGGTAAAGGCGGCTTTAGTTAAATGTATCTTTGTAGAAGACAAGGGCTTCACTCGTTTAAAATTTTCGCCATTATAGCGTTTTTCTTTTACTTTTATTATTAAAAAAATGCATAAAACTGTGAATTTATGGTTTTTTTTGCTCAATTTTTGCTTATCCACTATTACACAGGACTAATATTCGTGTAAAATGCCGACAACCATCATACTTTTTTTATCATTTCTTAATTAGATAGCTAATATTTTGTTCAAATAGCTACGTAATTATTGACAAGCAGAGAGCAACTCAATGAAAAAAATTATCTTTTCGCTATTTGTAGCTTTAAGTTCAGTAAGTGCTGTACAAGCCGCAGATGCTAATGCAGGCAAAGAAAAAGCAGGTGCTTGTAGCGCTTGTCATGGTCCTACAGGTGTTAGTGGAAGTCCTATGTTCCCTAACATTGCCGGACAAAATGACGCTTATATCATTAAACAATTAAAAGATTTCAAATCTGGCGCTCGTACCGATGCCATGATGGCGCCTATGGCAGCTAACTTATCTGATGCAGATATGGCTGACTTAGCGGCTCACTTTTCAGGTTTACCAAGTGCAAATGAACAAGCAGCAGCTTCATCAAGTGCAGATACAGGCACTGATGCAGCACCAGCAAGTGCTCCAGCAGCAGGAAACGTTGAAATCGTTGCTTCAACACCAGCAGCAGCAATTTACAGAGGTAATGTAGCAGCCGGTCAAAATAAATCAGCTGCATGTGCAGCGTGTCACGGCGCAGACGGCAACAGCTTAGTACCTACGTACCCAAGCCTTGCTGGTCAAAGTGCTAACTATATTGCTAAACAATTAGCTGATTTCAAATCAGGTAATCGTAACGATCCAATAATGGCCGGTATGGTTGCAGGTCTTTCTGAAGAAGACATGGATGACTTAGCTGCATACTTTGCAGTACAAAATACTAAAGCGGGTACTGGTGAGTCAAATGTAGCGGGCCATAAGTTATACTTAGGCGGCGATGCAGCTAAAGGCATTACAGCATGTATTGCTTGTCATGGCGTAACAGGTAAAGGTATGAAACAAGCTGGTTTCCCAAGCCTTACTGGTCAAAGTAAAGATTACTTGAAAAAGCAACTTGCTAGCTTCCGTGATGGAAGTCGTGGTAATGATAACAGTGGTATTATGCGTAATATCGCGATTAAATTATCAGATGCTGATATTGATGCTGTTTCTCAATACATCACGTCATTAAAATAATAATGGCTTGGTTGCTTCATTAATAAGTTTTTAAAAAAGCAGCGTTTATCGCTGCTTTTTTTTCATTGTACTTTTGGTAAGTGGATGGATGACTAGCAAAAAATGGACAACAAGAACAACAATAATAAAACCTCATTATTTGTCGCTTGTCAGCAATGTGATGCGCTATATGACAAACCACAATTAAAACAAGGTCAACTTGCCAAGTGCAATCGTTGTGGCAGTACCTTGATAGAGCGAAAAGTCGATTCTATTGAACGCAGTTTCAATTGGTCGCTTGCCGGTTTGATGCTAATGCTGCCCGCAATTTTATTGCCTATTATGGGTGTAACCTTGGCTGGTCAATTTCATCAAGCTTCTTTATTTGATTGTATTTTAGTGTTGATTGACCGCGGCTTTTTTATGATTGCCTGCTTAGTTTTTCTATTCGCTATTGCTGTGCCAATCGTCCGTTTAGCGGGTGCACTGTATATCTCCTATAGTTTTAAATTCAACAAGTTAAGACCATCCTTATTAAACTTCTTTCGTGCTTATCATCATCTTGATAACTGGGCTATGCTCAATGTCTTTATGTTGGGTATTGTTGTGTCTATGTATAAGTTAATTGATGATACTGAGCTATCAGTTAACCTTGGCTTATTGGCTTTTATTTTTTGGTTAATTTGTTCTACTATGTCCGCTGTGGCACTCGATCAAGACTACATTTGGGACAAGCTTGAAAGGGCTTTTGCAAAAGACGAGGTACAGGATGAGAACAGCTAAACAACTTGACCTAACGTTATGCCCTAAGTGCCATAAGCTTAATAACTTAAAAACAGAGCCTCAGCATTGTAGCCGCTGTAATGGCAAATTTTATCAACGTAAGCGTAATAGTTTACAGTACACTTTGGCGTGGAATGTTGCGGCCTTATTAGCCTTTATTCCTGCTAATCTTTACCCAATAATGATCGTTTATCAATTGGGTATTGGTGATGAGGCAACCATTTTGTCGGGTATCGGCGAGTTTATTGACCATGGCTTATACCCAATAGCTGTGATTATCTTTACTGCCAGTATCATAGTGCCTTTATTAAAAATTATCGGCTTATTTGTGTTAGTTTATAAAGCGCATACAGGGATCCGTTTAAAACCAGACAAACATAGTAAATTTTACCACGCGCTTGAGGTATTAGGTCCTTGGTCAATGCTTGATGTCTTCGTTGTTGCTTTAATGGTTACTGTGGTTGAACTTGGCTTTGTCACCTCGGTAGCCGCAGGTCCAGCTATCAATTATTTTACCATTACGGTAATTTTTACCATGTTTGCTGCTAATAGTTTTGATCCGCGTTTGTTATGGGATAAAAAAGCGGATAGTAAAGCTGCAGGACATACGCCATTATTATCAATAGATTCGCCAGACGATCTACCAGGCACTTTACCAGAAAAAAAGGGATAGAAATGACTAATAAAAAAGATAATGCTGCCTCTGAGCATAATAAAAATATCCATGCGGAAGTTGTGCCCCGTCAAGGCATATCCATTATTTGGTTTGTGCCTTTTATTGCCTTAATTTTTGGCTTATGGCTCACCGTGAAGGTAGTTTCTGAACAAGGGACTTTTATCACAATAGAATTTGATAATGGCTCAGGCATAATACCCAATAAAACAGAAATTCGTTATAAAGGGTTAGTCACTGGCTTAGTAAAAAAAGTGGTGCCCTCTGAAGATTTACAGCGTGTTATTGCCGAAGTCGAGATTTCTAAAAACTTTACCGACTATCTAACTGAAAATACACGTTTTTGGTTAGTTAGTGCTGATATTTCACTGCAAGGTGTTTCTGGACTAGATACCCTTATTTCGGGCAGTTATATCACAATTATGCCAGACACCAATCAAAAGGCTGATAGCCAAGATCATTTTGTCGCCTTAACTGAAGCCCCTACTTTAGATATGTCTACGCCCGGCTTGCATCTTACCTTACACACCGATGTTTTAGGCTCTATCAGTGAAAACTCCCCGATTAGTTTCAAGCAAATTCCTATTGGTCATGTTACGGGTTATCACTACAAAGAAAGCAGTAAAAAAATTGGTATTAATATTTATATCAAACCTGAGTTCGCCCATTTAGTAAAAGAAAACTCCTTATTTTATAATACTAGCGGCGTTCAAGTTACCGCTTCTCTTTCTGGTGGTGTAAAAGTTAATACAGAGTCTTTGGCCTCTATCATGGCTGGCGGAATATCGGTTGATAACTTAAGTTATCAAACAGAACTAGCGCCCGCTAAAAATGGTCAAACTTTTCCCTTACATGCTGACTTTCAATCGGCTGAAATGGGTCATGAAGTTGAACTAACGTTAGAGTGGAACTCTGGCATAGATCACAATGCAGCTATTTTATTTCAAGGCTTAACCATAGGCGTTATTGAGTCATTTAGTAAAATAGACCCTGTAAGTCGAAAGATTACCGCTATCGCAAAAGTTAATCCTCGCGTGGTGCCTTATTTAACAGATCAATCGCAGTTTTATATTGTTGCACCTCAAATCAGCCTTTCGGGTTTATCAAACGCTAAGACATTGTTAACCGGAAATTATCTAAGTATAAGGCCATCTTTAGCAGGTAACCCCAGTAATAAATTTACTGTATTTAGTAGCAAACCCCCTTATAAATACACAGAACCAGGTTTGCACTTAATGTTAACCAGTAATGACCGAAGCTCATTACAAGTTGGTAGCAATGTTTATTACAAGCAACAAGTCGTTGGTAATATACAAGCCATTGAAACAACTGCGCCAGAACGCCATTTAGTTCATATTCATGTACAACCAAAATTTAGTCATTATGTGAATAACAGCAGCCGTTTTTACAATAATTCTGGCGTTAAAATATCGGCCAGTTTATTAGGCGTTGATATCCAAGCTCAGTCATTACAGAGTATCTTAACGGGCGGCATTGCTTTTACTAGCCAAGATAATAAACAAGAGTCACAAAAAAAATCGGTTAAGAATGGTGATAGCTTCTCACTCTATGCTAATAACAAACTCGCCGAACAAAATGTAAGCTTTACTCTGAACTATAAAGCTGGCGAGCAAATAAGTGCTGATACGCGACTTTTATATCGCGGTGTAGAAATTGGCGCTATTCATAAAACCAAGATTCAGGGTAATAAACAGCAACTACAGCTCGGGTTATTACCTGAGTATCGACATATATTAAAAGCTGACACACAATTCTACCTAGTTAAGCCAAACTTAAGTATTTCTGGTGCTAGTGATACCGATGCCTTATTCGGTGGCGCCTACATCACCTTTAATCTTGGCCAAGGTGATGCCAAAAATCAGTTCACTTTGTATAGCCAGCCGCCAGTAAAACTAGCAAGTTCACCCGGCTTACAGCTTTCTTTAACAACCGAACATGCCAGTGTCGCAACGCCAGGTAGTGCAATTAGCTATCGTGGCATTACGATTGGTCAAGTAGACAATGTTAGCCTTAATAAAATAGATGATGAGATTAAAGTCAACATAACAATTGACGAAGAACACCGAGATTTATTGCAAAGCACGAGTCGTTTTTATAATGCTGGCGGTGTCACTATTTCCGGTGGTTTAAGTGACTTTGTGGTAAAAACGGAATCAGTTGATGCCATATTACGCGGTGGTATTAGCTTTTATAATCCTGAAGTATTACTAACAAGTGCATCATCAACTGATCAAGTTGCTGAACTATCAAACTTCACCCTGTTTAAACATGAAGAGCACGCCAAAGATGCAGGACAGACTATTAGCATACATTTTAATGATATTTCTGGCTTAAAAGTCAATACCAAAGTTATTTACCAAGAGCAGGCCTTGGGTAAGATTGAGCGCTTAATATTTGCTGAAGACAAAGTTGGCGTTACCGCGTTAGTACTATTAAATGATTTAGGCAGCCAATTCGCTCGTCAAGGAACCAAGTTTTGGAAAGTTGAGCCACAAATTGGGTTGGTAGGATCGAAAAATGTTGCCGCTTTACTTGATGGTGCCTTTATTGGTTTACTACCATCATATAGTGCAAACGCTACACCGAAGAACGAATTTGAAGCCCTTGAGTTGGCGCCCACCGTTGAGCAACTAAATTATGGTTTAAATATCAAATTGAAAGCTTCACGTCTTGGCTCTGTGCGCGTAGGTAACCCTGTGCTGTACCGCCAAATCAAAGTCGGAAAAGTCATTGGTATCGATTTATCTGCTACAGCTGACCAAGTAAACATATTTATTAATATAGCCAAACGTTATGCACCGCTTGTTAACGAAAAAAGTCAGTTTTGGAATACTAGTGGTATCAAGATAGAAGCAGGTATTTTCTCTGGCATTAATATTGACTCTGAATCGATAGAAACCCTAATCGCCGGTGGTATTGCCTTTGCAACACCTAGCATTGATGAAAATAATGATAAAACGCCTGATAATAAACGGGAATCTATGCTCTTACCGGCAAGTTTCATGTTACATCAAGCTGTTGATAAAGATTGGTTAGAGTGGCAGCCAAAAATTGTCCTTAATGACTAACACGTAGAAACTGAGTAAAAACGTTAATTAATTACTTACATTTTATTTGCTAACAATAGTTTAATTTGGCGACTTTCTCATTTATGGTTACTTTAATCTGCTTTTAAATGACCGAACAATAAATGAGTAATCGCCTTGCCGCATTATTAGCTAGCTGGTTTCCCAAAAGAGACTCATGCCAATGGGCTCTTGCCAGTATCATTGAAACACAAAGATCTTCTTATCGAAAATCGGGTGCTATGATGCTTATCAATAGCTTAGGTAAGAGCTATGGCTTACTAAGTGGTGGCTGTCTTGAAGCTGATCTAATACGCCAAGCGCAAAAATGCTGGCATAGAAACACAAGTATTACTGTCTGTTACGATATGATGGATGACAGTGATATAGCCTGGCAACTCGGCATAGGTTGCGGTGGTTTAGTGAAAGTAATAGTTCAGCCAATTAACCAAGATAATAATTACCTCGATTTACTGACCTTAAAAAGCCAACTTGATAACCGTAATGCTTGTTTTTATCATATTGATACCTTCAACGCACAAGCTGTCTCTCGAATTAATAATCAAGTGCTATCAAAAGCTGATAGCTCACTTGAATCTCTTATTGCGATTAAGCCTGCCCCTGCTTTAGTTATATTTGGTGGTGGTGTGGATACGCAACCTCTGGTAAAAATAGCGCATACTTTAGGTTGGTTTATTTGTTTAATTGATTGCAGAACGGCCTATGCTAGATCCGCTTATTTTAAAGACGCTAATCTCGTCATCAACCAAGATTACGCAAGCTTAGGGCAAAGTTTGCTTTTACCCAAAGCGGACGCTATCGTAATAATGCACCATAATGTTTCACTCGACGCGCACGCCCTACAGTTAGTGAAGAGCCAAGAGAATTTAACTGGTGCGAGCTATTTAGGGTTATTAGGACCACAACACCGTACGGAGCAAGTGTTGGAAAAAGCACAATTAAACTCAACAGACTTACCTAACAAGTTAGCCAACCCCATTGGTTTTGACCTTGGCGGAGATCTACCTGAATCAATTGCCCTAGCCATAATGTCACAAGCACATGCTTGCATTGAACAAGCTTCTGGTAAATCTTTGGGCTATTTTCAAAGCCAACTTTCTAACAGTATTAAACAGGTTGTTAACCATGCAGGTTAATATCATTCTATTGGCGGCCGGAAAAGGTCAGCGCTTTCAATCATCCTCACCAAATAAGATAGGTTGTGCCACCATTAAACAACTTGCTCAAATTCAGGGTAAACCGCTAATTACTCATAGTATTGATAAACTTCAACCACTACTTAAAAACGCCTATGTTCATAATTTGTTTGTCACTCTCGGCGCGAATAAAAACGCTATACAGGCAATTTTACCTCAAGGTGTTTCGGTGATTGCAAGCCAGCATTGGTCAGATGGCATGGGACATACTTTAGCAGAGTCAGTGCACTCAATTAAAGCAACGAGTACTCACATATTAGTTGCCTTAGCAG
>OLHM01000584.1_pt1 | contig 10426 bp, 8 predicted proteins | sample 1609611 | NCBI WGS metagenome assembly OLHM01 (sample SAMN05416891, study PRJEB24817) | seawater metagenome | isolation source: Sea water | place: Canada:Atlantic | collected 2013-11 | reverse complement strand
AACGACTTCATTTTTTGGCACTCACATTTGTTCGTGTTAATGTTCCCTTGGTGCGCTAAGCGGACGTTAGCCTTAAAGTATTTGCCATATATTATCTAATGAATCATTGCTACCATTTAACTAAAATGCGTTAGCAATAAATACGTTTAAAACTGTTACATATAATTCATATTTACCTATTAATATTCTGGTATATTTATGCCATTGGAATAATGATAGCTAGTAATAACTTAACGAGTATCAGGAATAATTATAATGGGTGGTCTAAAAAACTCCACTTCAAAAAATAAAGGATTTTAAATTGGATACTACTTCGAACTCTTCAAGTTTAAGCCCAGCAAATAAAGTTTTACAATCAGAAACAGGTAAGTTTATCACAAAAAAAGCATTCAGCTGGTTAGAAAACCGTGTCAAAAGGTCTAAATTTAGCAAGGAAGCTGAACATATACTTCAATCCATTTTTGTTCCAGATGATAAGAATGCAAGTCATAAATATCATGATAAATATTTATGTTTTAGGATGATTAGTTCAGCCAATGATGACGTATTTATTGGTGATATTTACCACCCAATTAATTTATCAAAGAAATCACAGGCAAACCGATTCACTGAGTATAAGCTCTCAGATATCTTTTACAAAAACAACATCACTTGCCTTATTGGTCGTGCTGGTCAGGGGAAAACAACCGCATTAAGAAAGGTTATTTTAGAAATATTACAATCTCCAGGTGAGCCTTCCTTTATTCCTTTCATTATTCAATTACGTGATGTCGAATGGGAAAAAGATGGCTGTATAACGAAACTTTTAGCAAAAGAGTTAACTTATTTTGGATTCAGCATAACAGAAGAACAAAGTGCATACCTGTTACAAGAAGGCGTAGTAAAAATTTTATTTGATGGCTTTGATGAAGTTGAAAGTAAGTATTATCAACTAGCTTCTAAAGTGATAAATGAAACTTATTCACGATATAATACATCATGTATCGTAACTACTAGACCTAATACCCCGATTGCATATGCTTCTAACCACACCACAAATTACCACCTTTTGGATTTAACAATTAGTGATGTTACTTCAATTATCAAAAAATATAAGAATATAGATGATAAATATAAAGAAAACCTTATTAAAACAGTTGAAAGGTCAGACTCCATCTCAAAAATTTTAATATCGCCAGTCATGGTTGATATATTTATTTATATATACCCTGAATTATTAGAAGAACCTAAGAGTATCATCGACTTTTATAGACCCCTTTTCGACTTCATTACTTCAAAACACGATAGATTAAAAGGTGCATGGAAAAGAGATACTGTTTCAGGTACATCAAATTTAGAATTGAAGACGATTTTTTCTGCATTAAGCTTCCATTCTATTGCTGCTGAAAGTGCCATTTCTGTAGATGAAACACAACTTATTAAATTGTGCTCTAAAGCATTAAATACTATAGCTAAGAGTAATCTTTCGCCTGAAAAAGTGGTTGAAGACATTCTTCAGCGAACAAGCCTTATCCAAGAAGATGGTTTGTTATATTCATACATACATAAATCAATATGTGAATATTACGCTGCGGAATTTGTTCGGGATTTACCTGATCCTTCAAAAATAAAATTTTATGAACAACTAGCAATTAGCAATCAAGAAAAATTTAAAACTGTTTTAAGTTTTTTAAGTGAAATTGATTCTCCATTTTTCTATACCTACTATGCTAGGAAATGCTTGGAACTATCTCAATATGAGAGAAATCGTCATCATAATGAATTACAGAACTGGCATATTGCAGTATTTACTTCTTTGTCAGAGGTTAAATTCCCACTAAAACCTAATGGTGATATTAGCCTTAAATTTGCTTCAGAATCAAAATCAGAAGGAGAACGTTTATTTTATCTTCTAGAGGTGCTTCGTTTAGATTTTCCGGATATAAATGATGACCTCACGAAAACATTGACTTCTATTAACCCTAAAGCTTTGATTGAAACTAAAAGTGATCTATTAAAAATAGACATTACTAAATCATTTTATACGATTTCTTGTAAAGATTTTCTTAGTGAAAAGCCTAATACCCTTAGAAAGTGGGCATCTCAGTTAGATAAACTTTATGCTAAATTAGATAATATCCGACAACAAAATGATCACTACAATGAGCATTTAAATGGAAAAATCAATTTAATAGATGAAATTTTTACTATTTAAATTTATAAGGGACAGTCACTCAAAATAGCGCGAATACCGATACAATATCTAATCGAAAGTGCGGATTGATGCTAATTGCTAATGTCAGCTTCGTGGCAAAAGTGAATATTTCAAGTACTACTCTAATCAGTCTATTATCAGGATTTTTTATAAGTGCTCCATAATAATGGAAACTTTAATGCTATTTAATAATCAACCTACCGCCAACTTAGCCGTCTCATGCCACAAATATGCTGGCATGGCATGGCATGTTTCTGTTTCCACGTAATATTTATTGGCTGACTGCCTTCATATTTAACAAAACCAATGGTTCTGCCTTTTTCATCTTTGCCTTGCTTACGCACAAATAGCAGGAAGGTTTTCTTGTTTTATTTCTGCTCAATATAACCTAATCCTCGGCCTGAATTTGGTCTCGCGCTGTTTTGTGTTTGCCAATGAAACAAAGTCGGGCATAATCTAAGTCTTCATATAGTCGAATACCTTATGTAATAACACCAGCAGCAACAAAAAGTTGTAGGTGTACATTAACTAACGCTTCAATATCTCTTTGGTAACCACCACCGATGACTGCAGCGATTGGTATACCTTTAAGCTTACAGTAATCAAAAACTAGTTTGTCACGAGCTAAAACACCTTGAGTAGAAATATCAAGATGGCCAAGATCGTCATCGCAATGAATATCTACTCCAGCATCGTAAATTACTGCATCAGGCTTAAAGCTAGAAAAGGCTTTATTCAAAGCATTATTTACTGTCTCCAAATAAATACTGTCTGTTGTTCCTTTCGGCAATGCAAAATCTAAATTTGAAACTTGTTTACGGTGTGGGAAATTTTTTTCACCATGAATTGAAACCGTAAAAACATTCTGATTATTTGACGCTAACTTTGCTGTTCCGTCACCTTGATGTACATCAGCATCAAATATTAGTACCTTGCTGATATTATCATTTTGTAACATGGTTAATGCGGCTAAGTATAAATCGTTAATCATGCAAAACCCAGAGCCAAAATTAGCAAAAGCATGATGATAACCCCCCGTTAAATTTAGTGATTTTCCATATTTTAAGGCTAATTGTGCAGTCATTATAGTGCCACCAACAGCTGTTAGTGTTCGTTCAATCAATTGTTGAGACCAAGGAAAACCTATTCTTCGCATCGCTTTAGGATCTAATTGGTTATTAATCAACTGATGTATATAGGTGGGGTCATAAACGGTTTTTACATTATCAGGATTAACAGGGGGTGGTTTTTTAAACCAATTATTAGGAACTCCCTTTGCGGCAAGTGCATTTCGTATTCCAACATATTTTTCTATTGGGAATCGATGTCTAAAGGGTAGTTCAAGTTGACTATAAATAGGGTGGAATACTAGTGGTGTCATCATTTAAGTTATAGAAGATTTAAAAAACTATAATGATAATAACTCAAATATCGAGCATTTAACCTTATTTTCGATATCTATCACATCTTATCTTAAATACAGGTATCCATTTCCTTCGCAGATGCTTTTTGAAGGTGAGATTTATAAATAGAGCCAATTTAACAGCAAGGAAAGTGTTACCCACATGAGTAAAATCAACGGAATACCCACACGCATAAAATCAGAAAACTGATAACCACCAGCATTCATCACCAATAAATTGGTTTTATATGCCATTGGTGTTGCATAACTTAAGTTGGCACCAAAAAGAACAGCTAAAATAAAAGGCTCTGGTGAAAGGTTAAGTTGACTAGCAACAGAAATCGCAATAGGTGTACCAATAACCGCAGCCGCATTGTTAGAAACAATATTGGTTAAAATGGCTAATAACAGCATTAACGCGGATAAAACTCCTCCCGGTGGTAGTCCATACGATAAGGCGACAAAAACCTGTGCTATATATTCAGCGCCTCCTGTTGTCATCATCGCGGAGCCTAAAGCCAGTGACGCGGCAACAATTAATATAACTTGAGTACTTAAGGCCGATGCGGCTTCTTCCCAATTTAAACACTTAGTGAGTAATAAGATGAGTACACCGCATACTGAACTAATTTCAATTGGCAAAATCCCCAGCGCTGAGGATATAACGACGGCAAGTAATGTGCCTAATGCCACCGGCGCTTTGCTCGTTTGAGGTAACGATTCAGCACCATCTATTATTAACATGCCTTGTTTAGCTTTTAATAAATCAATTTGCTCTGTTTCTCCTTGTACGAGTAATACATCACCAATCTTCAAACGCGTGTTGCCTATGCTATTTCGCCCCGTTTCCATTGCTTTACCGGCTCTATGTAATGCAATCACTGAAATGGCATATTTACGAATGAAATTTGCTTGTTGTAAGGTTTTTCCTTCAATACCAGAACCCGCAATGATGACAATCTCTGCTAAGGTTTGTTTGTCAGCATTTAATGGATGTTCTTCATCAACTTTATGCAGCCCAGAAAATAAGGTTGCGCCTAACACTGTCTCGAATTCTTTAAGGCGATCAGGATAATCGTGTACCTTTAATCGATCACCTGTAACAAGCACAGTATCAGGTAAAGGTATGATATTTCGATAGTCTGGACCTCGTTGAATACACTCTATTTTGAGCTGTCCATCGGTCAATTTAATTATTTCGGCAATGGTTTTATCGTTAACATCACTTTCTTCGTTTATATTAAGATAAGCACTAAATAATCGAGGAGACGTATCAGGCATTGATGGTGTTCTATTCGGTAAAAGTTTGGGTGCAATTAGCCATAAATAGAGTACAGCTACCACTGAGGCAATAAGTGCTGGCTGAATAAAGTCAAAGAGTCCAAATTCAACTGCCCCCATATTTTTTGCAATACTCACGACTAATAAATTAGTTGAGGTGCCTATTGTGGTCGTCATTCCACCCACCAAGGTTGCTAATCCCATTGGGAGTAACATGGGTGATGAGTCTGTTTGAGTACGTAAAGATACGTTGATTAAAATAGGTAGTAGTAGCACAACAACGGGTGTGTTGTTTATAAAGGCACTTAATCCTCCACCAAGAATAAGTGTTAACAATAATGACAAGCTAGGGCTTATTTTCCATAACTTAGCCAAATATCGACCAATAGGCTCCAAAGCTCCTGTACTGACAATACCATGACCGATAATCATTAATGAGCAAACGGTAATTAAGGCCTCATGACCAAAACCAAAAAACAATGAACTTGGTTCGAAATGGTTGCCATCAACATAAAATGGAAACAGTGCAAACAGTAAACACAGTATTGTTATAACAGCCAACGAAGAGGTTTCTAAAGGGGTATCTTCTCGGCGAAATAAATATAACGCAAGTATGGTAATTATTAAAACGGCTAATGCGTGGTTATTGGGTAGGTCTGGAATACTCAAAAGGGATACCAAGTTGATTAAATTATTTAGCCTTTACTTATAACGCGTCATCTTCAAATGGAGCGTGTATAGAAGCCAGTATAGACCCAAAATCTATTTAAAATACAGACTCTTGTTTTAATAATAGATAATTTTTGAATAACTAAACAATACAATAAGCATTAACGCTTAGTAAAAGGGGTTTCTAATTCCAGCTGAATCATGCATCTTCAAGAGGGACGGGTATAAATCCGATGCCAATCAAGATGTATGTTTTAGAGTGCGTGAGCTATTTCAATGCGGCTTTATTGCTGAGTATTTTGTCAAAGTGAATTGGTTTTTCGCCACGTTGGTCTTCGATGTAAGCGACTTCAGTGAATGTTTTATGGGTATATAAGTCAATGAAAAGTATGTTATGTTTGTACTTGCTAGTCTCCAGTTTATATTGTTTAACATGTATAAACTAACCCACGCTCAGAGGTTAGCACCTCGTGGGGAGTTATTGTGTCTATATAAGGAATTTTTATGATTGATTTTGATAATAAAGCCATTTTCAAGTTAAAGCAGAACTCTGATTATGCAGAAAAGGTTAGTGAATTACTGTTAGATGACGAAGAAATCATTGATTCATTTAAATCTATGCGAGATGGGGTGATATTTACCAGTAAAAGGATCATTTCGGTTAATGTTCAAGGCATAACAGGAAGTAAAAAAGATTTTACCTCCTTACCTTACAAAAATATTGTAGCCTACTCTATTGAAACTTCAGGAACTTTTGATCTTGATTCTGAGCTAGAAATATACTTTTCAGCAATAGGTAAAGTAAAATTTGAATTTACAGGTGAGTCTTCAATGCTTCAGATCTCAAAAGTAATTTCTAATCATGTGCTATAAACCATAACTTCAGTGTAAATTTATCAATTATTTGATAACGGCTTATTTTCATTTGATTTGGGATTAACCGCTAGAGATTTTGATGTTACAGTCACAACAATCATTGAGACCAGCCAGAACTTGCATGAGCCATGCTCTGCTGTGCCTGGAAAGTACACTCCTGGGGATGAGTTTTGCGACACATTAACATCAACAACAAACTCTGTTACTACTACAGAAAAAATAAAGACTGATGACATTATGCCTATGTTGTCTGTTGCTACTAACATTAGCTTGCGATAAACGGCTTTGAGTGTATTTGCCCAAGGTGATTTTTTATTGATAGATGAGCATTCACTCTATGACTATCAAGTTGGCTTAAATTACGACCTAGTTGTTAGTTTTATTGCGGATTTTAATCTTACCTTAGGGTACCGGGCGGTAAAAATGGAATTTGAAAATCTAGACAATTTATATACCGATCTTGAATTTAAAGGTGCTTTTGTCGGTGTGATTTTACACTTTTAAAGGCTTAAGGTTCGTTATGTGTTTCAAATTGCTCTTGTACAAACCTCTTTTGAAGCATTATCAATACAAAATCTAATCTGAAATCTTGTTTGGCGCTTGTTAGCTAATGTCTCTAAGGTGGCGAAAGTGATCATGCCTCGATAGTGCGCTTAGAGTAGCCCAGCAATTAGCTAATTCCAAGGTTCGCTTTAAGCTCATAGCTGCCGATGGCCTTTGGATGATTAACTTGAAAATCATCCAAAGTAATGATTAAAAATCACTTTGGTCTATTTCACTTTGGACAGCAATGCTAGATGGGTTATATGTAATTATTTGAACTTAAAATCTCTCTAAAAAACATGATAGATATAATAAGAATAATTCAACCGTTGCTATATTTTATAGGCCCAATATAAAGCAGATATCATAACGGATACATGTTATAATTCGCTGCGAATATTCATCAATCATGATTTAATCTCATTAAAACTCATAGGCACTCGCTGAGAGCAATTAATAGCGTTCATTTGATGAAACTTTAGTTATATTCACCCCCACTGCTAGATACCTCTATATCCCTCATTTAGACATTTTTACATCTCTAAATTTACACATCTCTAAATTTACATTTTTCAAATTTTTATATTTATAAATCCCAACCATTTCTATATCTCTAAATTTCAACCGTTTACGATTTCAAAGAATAGTTTTTTATTCCTTTGAATACATGCCTAAAATATTGAGAGAAAAAATGAGAATCACCATAATAGGAGCCGGTAATGCTGGCTCTGCTTGTGCCTTTATGGCTGCGGAAGCAGGACATAAAGTTAGCTTATTGAAGACTTCAAATCGCGTTACTCATGATGAACACTTTGATGTGATGGTTGCCAATAAGGGAATATACTGCATTGATAATACAAGAAAAGGTAACTTTACAGATAGTTCTGAGGATGTAGGAAAAACGTTTCAGCCTTTAGAATTGATCACGCGAGATCCTGAAAAAGCAATTGAAGGGGCCAATGTTGTTATGATTTTTATTCAAACAACATACCATCCGGATTTAGCGAAAATAATAGCAAAGTATTTTCAAGATGACCAGTTAGTCATATTAATTCCAGGATATGCAGGAAGTATTTTTTATAGTAAATATTGCAATAATAATCCAATATTTGCCGAGGGAGAATCAACGCCTAATGATGCAAGAGTCGTTGAGCCTGGTACAGTGAAAGTTTTATTTAAAAATGCAAGAAATACACTTTCTTTTTTCCCTGCTGTAAAAACCGCGCGAGGAATGTCGATTGCAACCAATTTATTTCCTGCTTACGACATTGATAAAAAAAGTGTTCGAAAACACATATTCGAATCAGCACTACATAATCCCAATATAATTGTTCACACCGTGGGGCTTTATGTTATGTATCCAATGCTCGAGTATTGCGCAAAACATCACCCAGACGAAGTCCCCTATATGTACAGAGACGCACTTTCAACTGACATGGCGTGGCTTATGATAGAAAAGCTGGATACAGAAAAAATGGCGGTGTTAAGTGCACTTGGCTGTGAACCAACGCCGTACCTAGAAGTCTGTTTATTTAGGAATGAAGAAGATTTAACACAAGATCCTAAAGAAGTTTTTGAAAGTTATAAAATTTCGTCACCTCCTGGTCCATATAGTTTTAATAATAGGTATGTAACAGAAGATGTACCTATGGGATTGGTTTTATTATCGTCACTAGCTGAAAAGTTAGGTATAAAGGTCCCTGAATGCAATCGATTGATAGAGATGTGTGGTGGCCTCTTAGGAAGAGACTTCTTTAAAGAAGGAAGAACACTTACTGCTTTGGGGTTGGGGGATCTGTCAAAAGATGAGCTATTACAATTTGTAGAAGTTGAACACGATCATGTAATGCAGAATGCTGATAACTTCACCTGATATGACTTCTAATAATTATAACTCCTCACTATTTGAATCAATTTCAAATGACATTGTTGATAAGGGCTACAGTATTCAGCCTTACGCCCTACCTGAAAATTTAGCCATGTTGTTGATGCAACATATTACAGAGCTGTCAAAAGAGAAATTTAAACGGGCAGGAATTGGCAGGGCCAAAGAACATGCAATTAATGATTTTGTTCGCATGGATGAAATTTCTTGGATAACAAGTAATAGTGAAGCTAATAGTGCATGGATAAAGTGGGCAGCGTCACTACAAATTTTTTTAAATCGGCGTTTATTTCTTGGTTTGTTTTCTTTCGAAAGCCATTTCTCTCATTACACCAAAGGTGATTTTTATAAAAAGCACAAAGACGCTTTTAAAGGTGAAGAAAATCGTGTGTTATCAGTTGTTGTTTATCTTAATGAAAGCTGGTCTCATTCTGATGGTGGAGAGTTGATTATTTATGATAATCAATTGTTAGCCTCCTCTGTTACTGATAATAAAATAGTTACAGTAATGCCTAGTTTTGGCACTATTGTAGTCTTTTTAAGTGAAGAATTTCCACATGAGGTATTACCTGCAAAACGTGATCGCTATTCAATTGCAGGCTGGTTTCGCTTAAATAACAGTTCCGTAAACAAAATCGACCCACCAAGTTAATGTAAAACCGTGCAGAATTAATATTAATTTATCGGAGTAATTAGCAATGGTCGAAAATGAATGACTAAGTATATGTGGTTGGTGAGCTGACTGAAGTTGAGCTTGCTAGCTCAGCTTTAGATATCGCCCATACGAGAGCAAGAAATCACACTGTAGTTGAATATAAAGGAAATCAGTATAAACGCTTATTTTTACCAATAAAGTTAAGTAAGTCTGGCAAAATTATTCGGCAATGGGTATGGCTTTTACAGAAGCCTAATGAAGTGGCTGAGTTGGCTAACCTAGTTTAGTTTATATGCGATCCCAAGATATAAAGGAGATATATTTATTCCAAGCTTTTATCCTTTATGTCTAATAATGCTTTAAATAGGGGCGTTTTTCTTCGATTAGATTGTAATAGTGACGGTTAGTGTTACCTCATTTAGGAAATAATTTCGCCTTAGAAAAACACGCTAATTCATTTTGGTTTTTTAAAAAAAGTCAATGACCACTGTGGTGGCAGAGCGACTATTTATTGTAATAAATACATGTCTAAATTAGGTCGGCTTTGTGGCAAAAGTGATCATGTCTCGATAGTGTGCTTAGCGGAAACCAGCAATTAGTTAATTCCAAGGTCCGTTTTAAGCTCATAGCTGCCGTTCACAATTTCTATATAAAATTGAAGTTCATACCTTTTTGTGGGCATTAATCATAGAATATTCAAAGTAGATTCAGATTATATTTCGTATGTGTAATACTGTAAAAAAGAGCCAATAAAATATTAATATTTAACAGTCTTAAACCTTTTAGTTACTTGCTTCATCTAATTAACGACTTTAATCATTTACCAAGGGAAACGATGAAATATTTATTCTCCGCCTTCTTCACAACTTCATTACTTATCTTAATCAACTGTAATTCAGCCAACGCATTGGAAAAAATCCC
>OLHM01000581.1_pt1 | contig 10441 bp, 9 predicted proteins | sample 1609611 | NCBI WGS metagenome assembly OLHM01 (sample SAMN05416891, study PRJEB24817) | seawater metagenome | isolation source: Sea water | place: Canada:Atlantic | collected 2013-11 | reverse complement strand
GTAAGTCGCTGGACGATATGCTTTTACACTTGGGTCAACAGCACGGTACATGTTCATTTTATCGTTCTGCACTAAACTGATTGAATCACAACCACCGGCTACCATTACTTGTGCGCCATCACAAACAATATGGTTGGCTGCTGTAGCGATTGACATTAAACCAGAAGAACATTGTCGGTCGATTGTCATACCAGCAACTGACACGGGTAACTGTGCTGCCATGGGAACTTGACGTCCAAAGTTCATCCCTTGATTGCCTTGTGTTAAGGCAGCGCCGAAAATACAATCTTCAATTTCATTGGCGTCTATCCCTGCGCGTTCAACAGCGGCTTTTACTGCAACTGCCGCCAAAGTTGGTGCCGATAAATCATTAAATGCCCCACGATATGCTTTACCAATGGGTGTTCGAGCGACGGATACAATTACTGCTTCTCTCATGATGATTTCCTATTGATTTTTTTATAATCTATTGATAAATAATTAGTTTAATAAAAACAACTTGGTAACGCGTAACTACTTTTGTTGTGATTTCATAAACGCCATTGCCTTTAAAACAAACTTTTCACCTTGTTTTGCACCTGAAGGTAATTCTGCGTGCTGTGAGATATCTGTTAGCGCTTCCCAGTGCTCTCGAACAGCTTCAGGGCTTTGCTGATGTTGTGGAATAAAGCACCCTTCTGTTTCAAAAATACTCGCACTAGAATAACCACCGGCACCGGCACATAAAATAAAACGATTGGGGGCATCGTCATCACATAGTGTTAACATACCAGCAGTAACAGCCTCTGGTGCAAAGGCGCGAACAATCTCTGGTGGCATTAAATCTTCGGTCATTCGTGTACCAGCAGTGGGTGCGAGAGCGTTAATACGAATGTTATTTTTTGCGCCTTCGAGTACTAAGGTATTCATCAAACCTAATACGGCCATTTTGGCTGCACCGTAATTCGATTGACCAAAGTTTCCGTACATACCACTCGACGAGGTAGTCATGACAATACGACCATAATTTTGCTCACGCATAATTTCCCATACAGCTTTCGTACAGTTTACAGAGCCCATAACATGCACATCCATGACTAATTTAAAGTCATCAAGTGTCATTTTTGAGAACGATTTATCGCGTAAAATACCCGCATTATTGATAAGGATATCAACACGGCCCCACTTTTCCATGGTTTGGTTTACCATGTCTTGTACTTCATCAAAGTTGGCGACATTAGCGCCATGGCTGATTGCTTCACCGCCGTTTTCTTCAATTAAACGTACCACTTCTTGAGAAGCTTCTGACGAAGCGCCACTACCATCACGAGCACCGCCTAAATCATTAACGACAACTTTTGCACCACGCGCAGCAAGCGCTAATGCGTGAGACCGCCCTAAACCATTACCAGCGCCAGTAACAATGGCAACTTTACCTTCAAAACTGATTGACATAATACTTCCTTAAAATGTTCTTTTTCTAATCGAAACTATCTAATGAAATCTAACTAATGAAAACTAGCTAACTAAAATTATTTAACCATTTGTACTGATACCCACTCGGCAACAAGCGCTGGTGTATCACAACCTTCTATTTCCACGGTAACTTCAGTACATAAACGATACTGACCCGGCTTTTTCTCTTCGATAACCAGTGTTTTTGCGTGTGCACGAACACGGCTATTAACTTTAACCGGTTGTAAAAATCTAACTTTATCGAAGCCAGCATTTAAGCCCATATAAAAGCCTTCGATAATAATGCTGAAGTCTTCAGCAAAATGCGACAACATAGACAACGACAAAAACCCGTGTGCGATGGTCGAACCAAACGGTGTAGCTTTAGCCTTTTCTTCATCAACATGAATAAATTGATGATCGAGCGTACAATCAGCAAATTGATTAATTTGTGATTGAGTGATTTCGTGCCAAGGGGTTGGCTCGGCTTGAAAGCCTATGTAATCGGCTATTTGGTCTTTTTTTATTATTGTTGGCATAGTAAATCCCTATTTAGCTAAAATTGTTTTTAAATCAGTTAGTAAAACTAATTATGTTAATTAATACCCTTAAATCCTTAAAGCCTGATACTTGCAACAGCTAAAGCCTTAAAGAACATTAGAGTGCGTCATGATCCTTTAGAACCAAGCGACTTTCATGTCATAGGTTGTGCTATCACTTTTTCTTAGAATACTCGACCACAGCGCTATTTCTGGTAGTTCAAAACGATAGAAATATTGTAATGCTTGTAGTTTCCCGTGATAAAAGTCTTCGTCAGCTTGGTGTGGCTGCTGGCTTAACGCTTTACTGGCTACTATGCCCTGCTTTAACCATAACCAACCCACAATAACGTGACCAAACAGCTCTAAATATTTAACTGAATTTGCCAGTGCTAAATCGATATGGCTGGTTTGCATAGCGGTTAATACAACATCTGTGGTTTTTTTCAGGGTTTCAACTGCATCAGCAAGCTGTGCTGAAAATTCCGTTAAATTACTGTGTTGTTTGGCTTGCTCGATGGTTTTGTAAATTTCATTTAAGGTCGCAGCGTAACCCGCCATTTTATTCATCGGCACTTTTCGGGTCAGTAAATCCAGTGATTGAATACCAGTTGTTCCTTCATGAATGGCGTTTAAGCGGTTGTCACGATAAAACAGTTCGACAGGATGTTCATTAATATAGCCATGTCCACCAAGTACTTGAATGGCGAAATCATTAGCTTTTGTGCCGTACTCTGATGGCCATGTTTTGATGATAGGCGTTAGAAAGTCTAATAACGTATGCGCATACTCGCGTGCTTCTTGGCTTGGAGCCGTTTTTTCGTCATCACTTAATTGTGTGCCATACAAGACAAGTGCAAGTGCACCTTCTGCATATGCTTTTTGTGCCAGTAACATACGGCGCACATCAGCATGTTCAATAATATTAACCATAGGAGATAAAGGATCTTTACATGAAGGTAACCGCCCTTGTGGTCGGTTTTTTGCGTAGTCAACAGCATATTGATAGCCCGCAACCGCCAAGGTCGCCCCACTTGTACCTACCATAATGCGTGCTTCATTCATCATATGAAACATGTACTTAAGACCTTGGTTTTCTTCACCCACTAAGTAACCTATGGCACCGTCTTTTTCACCAAAACTTAACGCCGTTGACGTTTGTGCACGGCCACCCATTTTATGAAATAACCCCGCGAGTGCTACTTCATTATCAGCACCTAACGTACCGTCATCGTTGACTAAAATTTTAGGTACCACAAACAGTGATATACCTTTGACACCTTTAGGTGCACCTTGAACTCGCGCCAAAACTAAATGAACGATATTTTCACTTAAATTATGATCGCCACCCGATATATAAATTTTATTGCCGCTTATACGGTAAGTTCCATCTTCAGCTTTCACGGCTTTTGTAATTAAATCACCCAAGCCTGAGCCACTACCTGGCTCTGTCATCGCCATAGTACCCATGAAGCGACCTGAGCGCATTGGCTTGACCCATTTTTCAATCAGGGCTTCACTGCCATGGGCTTCTAGTAAATTAGCATTGGCATTCGTGAGCATGTTATAGCCTAAACCAACACCACCAGCTGCTGTTAAATACGTACTTGCAACACTGGCAACAATAGGAGGCAATTGCATACCATTTAATTCGTAGTCTGCGGTTGCTGAAGAAATGCCTGAGGCTATAACGGCTTCAATAGCGGGTTTAAGCTCAGGAATAAGTGTGACTTTTTTACCATCAAAGGTCGGCTGATGAGTATCGAGTTTTTGACGAATAGGTAAAAAATGCTTTTCAGCTATCGCCTTAGCAGTATTAATGACTTCATTAAAAGTCTGACGATCATGGTCTTGATAACGGGATCTTTCGATCAATGACTCACTATCAAAAAGCTCATAGAGCATAAATTCAAGATCTCGTTCATTCATTAATGTAGCTGTCATACTTTTCTCTTCTTATCTTTTAACTTATCAGTCATATCAACCATAATTGATAACACACCATGGTTAACATACTTACTTAAAATCAACATCTTACATAAAAATATTGATTACTCACTATTCAGTACTATTGAGCCGAAACGCCGCCATCTATCGCGATACATTGGCCTGTCATATAGGTATTCGCTGGTGATAACATCATGAGCATCATGGCAACAATTTCTTTTGGCTCGCCTAAGCGGTGCATAGGGGCACCACGGCTCATTTTTTGTTGTTGCACTTCGTCAGCAAAGTTAGTCACCATAGGTGTTAAGGTAAAAAACGGGCAAATAGCATTGATACGAATGTTGTTACGACCATACTCAACCGCACCGGTTTTAGTTAAACCAATTACAGCGTGCTTTGCCATAGCATAAGCACTGCCTCTAGCTGCTCCATTTAGTCCTGCCATAGAACTCACATTTAGAATTGCGCCTTCGCCTTGTGTTAACATTTGTTGTATTTGATGGCGCATGCCAAATTGCACACCTTTAACATTAATGGCAAATTGGCTGTCCATAATAGATTCATCAATATCGTGCAGTGGCATAAACTCATGTGCGACACCGGCATTATTAACACCAATATCAACACGACCAAAATTTTTGACTGCGGTTTCAACCATAGCTTTACAGTCATCATTTTTAGATACGTCACTTGCTAAGGCAATGACTTCTGCGCCTGTTGCAGAAATAGCTTTTGCGACTGCTTGTACCGCGTCATCTTTAATATCACTAATGACTAACTTAGCACCGCGTTTGGCTAGCTCTTCTGCCAGTAATTTACCAAAACCTTGTGCAGCGCCCGTGATTACCGCTACTTTTCCTGTAAAATCTAATAATGGATCCATTTTATTTCCTTACAGCACATGATGTCTGAACAGTTATTGTTGTTATAGTAACTACCTTTATTTCTCGATAGTTTGATTACTTATTTGATTAATTAGCTAAAATACAGCTGAAATATCGCTTAAATTTTCATGTTAATCCGCTTCTTCAATAATACTTAAAGCCATTTGTGCTAGTGGTTCTACAAAAGCACCCACTTTATTCGCTTGTTCATTAGAAGCATTGCCTTGTGATGCGCGTTTTGCCACGCCTTGTACAATGGCTGCTAGCCTGAAAAAACTAAACGCGAGATAAAAGCTCCAGTTTTCTATTCGATCAATACCCATGCGTTGACAATACGCAGCAACATATTCTTCTTCACTCGGAATACCTATGCTTGTACGGTCAACACCTTTTAGTCCGTCTATGGTGCCCATGCCTTGGGGCATACGTAGTTGCATACATTGATAAGCGAGATCAGAAAACGGATGACCAAGCGTAGATAGCTCCCAATCTAAAACCGCGATCACTTTGCTACTGTTATGTTCGAACATAATATTGTCCAAACGAAAGTCGCCATGAACAAGGCAAACACGTCCGTCGTCTTCAGGTAAATGGCTTTCAAGCCATGACATTAACGATTCCATTGCAGGAATTTCTGTTAATTGTGTCGCGCGATATTGTGAGTGCCATCGAGTAAACTGGCGTTGAAAATAATTACCGGCTTTGCCGTATTCAGACAAGCCTGTGGTGTTAATATCAACACTATGCAGCGCAACTAGTGCTTTATTCATTTGATCGTATATTTGTGTTCTTTCATTATTTGATGAAACTTCAGCTAACGAGGCACTCCAATAAACAGTGCCATCACAAAACTCCATCAGATAAAACATTGTGCCGATAATACTGGTGTCGCGGCACAGATGATAAACTTGTGCCACAGGTACATCCGTATTTTTCAAAGCATCAAGTACTTGATACTCCCGGTCAACGGCATGCGCAGACTTTAATAATTTACCTGCTGGTTGACTGCGTAATACATAAACACCTGATGCAGCAGTTAACTTATACGTTGGGTTTGATTGGCCACCAGGGAATTTCTCCACTGTAAGTGGCCCAGCAAAACCCTTTACATGCAATGTTAGGTATTGCGCTAACGTTTCCATGTCAAAAGGAACATTAGCTGCTGTTTTCGTTGTTTTATCCATTTCTTCCATTTGTAACTACGCTCTCACTTAATTGTTAAACTAGACAAAGCTAGCCGACCGTTTTTTTAACTAAGTCACGGCCTAATTGCATCATGTGAACTTGATCTGGACCATCAGCTAAACGTAACGTACGTTGGCCAGCATAAGCATGCGCTAAGAAAGTATCTTGGCTAACACCAACGGCGCCATGACATTGAATGGCGCGATCGAGCACATCGAGTGACATATTAGGAGCAACAATTTTTATCATCGCAATGATATCTTTTGCGGCTTTATTGCCTTCTGTGTCCATCTTGTGAGCGGCTTTTAAAGTCATTAGTCGTGCTTGTTCAATTTGACAAGCAGAGATAGCAATATCTTCACGAATAGATTGTTGCTTGATCATAGGACGACCAAATACCACACGCTCGTTTACTCGCCTACACATAAGATCAAGTGCACGTTGAGCAACGCCAATTGAACGCATGCAATGATGAATACGGCCTGGCCCTAAACGACCTTGGGCAATTTCAAAACCTTTACCTTCACCAACAATAATATTTTCAACGGGTACACGTACATTTTCAAAGGTGATTTCTGCATGCCCTTCTGGTGCATCGTTATAACCAAACACTTGCATCGGACGCACTTTTGTTACACCTGGTGTATTCATTGGAACAAGAACTTGAGATTGCTGAATGTAGCGATTGCTATTGTCGGGATCTGTTTTCCCCATGACGATCATAATTTCGCATTGCTGGCGACAAGCACCACTAATATAGAATTTACGACCGTTGATAACATACTCATCGCCATCACGTTCAATACGTAATTCAATGTTGGTTGCATCACTTGAAGCAACTTCTGGCTCGGTCATCGCAAAAGCCGAACGAATTTTCCCCTCAAGTAACGGCTCTAACCATTGTTTCTTTTGTGCTTCGTTACCGTATTTAGCTAATACTTCCATGTTTCCGGTATCTGGTGCCGCACAGTTAAACACTTCAGGTGCCCACATAACTTTACCCATGATTTCAGCCAGTGGTGCGTATTCTAGGTTGGTTAAGCCTGCACTGTATTTACCGTAACTTACGGGCAAAAATAAATTCCATAAGCCTTGGGCTTTTGCCTTGGCTTTTAACTCTTCCATTAATGGCGGTGTAGTCCATTGGTTTTCGGCGACTTGCTCATGCATTTTTTGTTCAACAGGGTATACATGCTCGTCCATAAATGCTGTTACACGTTGAATTAAATCTTTAACCTTGTCACTGTATTCAAAATCCATGAGAAGTCCTTATTGTTGTTATTTTCAATGAAGAGCCAATAACATTATTGGCTCCTTTGATGTTTGGTTAGCTTAATTTCATTAATGCTGCTTTATTAAATGGCGCTATTTCATCTTCTTTGTTTTGCTCAATTTTATTAACCCATTGAGGATCAACTAATAACGCTCGACCAATAGCCACAAGATCAAATTCATCATTATTTAATCGAGTAAGTAAACCTTCAATACCTGTTGGGTTTGATGTACCACCAAGGTCAACACTGCCTTCACCTGTAAAGTCACTATCAAGCCCTACACTGCCAACAGTAATAACAGGCTTATTGGTGATTTTTTTAGTCCAACCCGCAAGATTAAGATCTGAACCTTCAAATTCAGGCAACCAAAAACGACGAGTGCTGGCATGAAATACGTCAACGCCTGCATCACTAAGTAACGTCAATAAACGCTCTAATTCAGCCGGTGTTTGGCAAAGTTTGGCGTTATAATCTTGTTGTTTCCATTGTGAGAACCTGAAAATAATGGGGAAGTCTTCACCAACGGCAGCGCGAATAGCGGCAATAATTTCCACAGCAAATCGAGCGCGATTTTCTAAAGAACCACCATATTCATCAGTACGTTGGTTGGTGCCTTCCCATAAAAATTGATCAACAAGGTAACCGTGCGCGCCATGAATTTCAATGGCGTCAAAGCCAATGGCTTTAGAGTCAGCAGCGGCTTGGGCAAATGAAGCAACAACTTCATCAATGTCACTTTGGCTCATAGCAACACCGTTTGGTGCACCTGGCTTATATAAACCAGACGGGCTATAACCCGGCACTGATTTATCTGGCCCTACGCCTTCTTTACGAACCGAACCTACATGCCATAGCTGTGGTGCAATTTTGCCACCTGCTGCATGTACTTCGTCGACTACATGTTTCCATCCTGCTAATGCTTCTTCACCAAAAATAGCCGGAACATTTTCATAACCATTCGCCGCTTTATGTGAGATAAAAGTACCTTCGGTAATAATTAAACCCACATTACCTTCTGCTCTACGACGGTAGTATTGAGCTACATCATTTGAGGGAACATTATTAGGTGAAAATGTACGTGTCATCGGTGCCATTACGGTACGGTTTTTTAATGTTAAACCACCAGTTGAAAATGACTGAAAAAGTTTTGCTGAATTACTGTTACTCATATAACTTCCTAAATATTCTGAATTTTTGTTTAAAACTTGATAAAGATAATAAAATAGCCATTATCTTTTTTAGGTTACTTAGCCAATTAAATAGCCGCCATCAACATTAATAGCTGTACCTGTTGTGTAACTTGAGGCGTTTGACACTAAATACAACACAGTGCCAGCCATTTCCTCTGGTTGAGCAACACGTTTCATTGGTACGTGATGCATCATTTGTTCTAAAATTTTCGGATTATTAACTAACGTTGAGGCAAATTTGGTGTCGGTACCACCCGGTAAAAGTGCATTCACTCGAATATTAAACTGTGCACATTCTTTGGCGAATGTTTTGGTCATCGAAATAACAGCAGCTTTGGTAATTGAATAAATACCTTGGTAGTCGCCAGGAATAACACCGTTTATTGAAGCAACGTTGACAATGGCACCGCCTTCATTAGCTTTCATAAGTTTTGCACCCATGGTTGACATAAAGAAGTAGCCTCTGATGTTTACATCAACGGTTTTTTGAAAAGCAGCTAAGTCAGTATCAAGCACATGGCCGAAATAAGGGTTTGCAGCTGCATTGTTAACTAAAATATCTAACTTACCGTGCTCCGATGATATTTGTGCAAAGATGGCTTCAATTTGGTCCATTTCACCAATATGACAAGCAATAGCTTGTGCACTTCCGCCTGCAGCAATGATTTGTTCTACTACCGCTTGGCAACCGTCAATTTTTCTACTTGATACAATAACGTGCGCACCATTTTCGGCCAGTAATTTTGCTATATGCTCACCTATACCACGACTTGCACCGGTTACTAATGCAACTTTTCCTGTTAAATCAAACAAATTATTGCTCATTATAATCTTCCTATTTAATGTCGTTTTACAATCTAAAAATTTTCTAATAAATTCTTTAGCAAGTTATCTAAAAGTTACCCAATCTGCCGGCTTATCGGCTAAATGCGCATAGTTATTTAAATAATCTATGCTTATCTTACCTTCCGAAAACAACAACTTAGTAACGCTAGTGTTACGCAGTTGTTGATTAACGGCTAAAGTGTTTTGATCCGTTAAATCAAGAACATGTTGAATAAGAACTGAAATAGTACCGCCTGAAGTAAAAATACAAATATCTTTTGAAGGCTCTGCCTTACTTGATAATTTTTTAGCAGCAAGTTCGTGATTAATTACATCGTAAAGTGCGGCTATACAGCGTTTTTTAAACATTGGCCAACTCTCTAAATAATCGCCATCGTGTTTACCTTCAACCCAACGATTAAGCGCTTGAGCAAACTCTTTTTGAAAAGCTTTATTTCCATCAGGTGACTTACTAATTAGTGATGCCATATGCGCAAAGCTTTTCCAACGTGCATCTGAACGCGTTAACAAATCAACATGGTTAAATTCGTTAAAACCAGAATGTAATACCGTGGAAGGTTTATTGCCTTGGTAACCAATAAGAAAGTTTTCGAGGGTTTGTTCATGACGTAATAAATCGCCAGTGAATACTTTATTTGGGCTCGCTAATGTACGCCAAAATTTGCCCAAGTGTTGCGATTGCTGAGCACCTTTATCAGACAGTTGATCATAGTCGGCTTTACCAAAAGATGCTTGACCATGGCGAATCAAATAAATAGCTGCCATTGTTTTACACCTTTACCATAACATATTGTTTATATATCATATTTAAGTATTCACTTAGTTTTTCCATAGCGGAATTAATGACTCTTCATGGTGTTAAAATACACTAATATCCTTATCCTAATAGCCCGCAAACAATTAAACAAATGAATAGTTCTAATAACCTTACATTCTTATTACGAATACTGCGTGTGGTACGTAATTGTGACTAATCAATAAAGGTAATTGGTTATTAAGCGGTCGTATTATGTGAACAATGATCGTGGATTAACTGTTATTTGCTACTTAACCTGAACTCTGGATAATGAGTGCTTGAAAATCAAGTGAACCAAAAGCTTAGGTAATAAAGTAAATGCTATAGCCAAGTGAACATCACGAAT
>OLHM01000572.1_pt1 | contig 10562 bp, 9 predicted proteins | sample 1609611 | NCBI WGS metagenome assembly OLHM01 (sample SAMN05416891, study PRJEB24817) | seawater metagenome | isolation source: Sea water | place: Canada:Atlantic | collected 2013-11 | reverse complement strand
AAAACTTATCTAGGAGTAAGTAAATGGCTTTAATTTCAATGCGCCAAATGCTCGATCATGCGGCAGAGTTTGAATACGGTATTCCAGCATTTAATGTAAATAACTTAGAGCAAGTACGTGCAATCATGCTTGCCGCTAGTGATACTGATAGCCCTGTCATTATGCAAGCATCTGCAGGTGCCAGAAAATACGCCGGCGCACCTTTTTTACGCCATTTGATTTTAGCGGCGATTGAAGAGTTTCCACATATTCCAGTGGTTATGCATCAAGACCACGGGACTTCTCCTACGATTTGTCAACGTTCAATCCAATTAGGTTTTTCATCAGTAATGATGGATGGCTCATTAATGGATGACGGCAAAACTCCAAGTAGTTATGAATACAATGTTGATGTAACACGTCGCACTGTTGAAATGGCACACGCTTGTGGTGTTTCTGTTGAAGGCGAATTAGGCTGTTTAGGCTCGCTTGAAACAGGTATGGCTGGTGAAGAAGACGGCGTTGGTGCTGAAGGTGTTTTAACAAAAGAGCAAATGTTAACAGACCCTGAAGAAGCAGCTGACTTTGTAAATAAAACCCAAGTAGATGCACTGGCTATTGCCTGTGGTACTTCTCACGGTGCTTACAAGTTTACGCGTCCACCTACAGGCGATATTTTAGCGATTGATCGTATTAAAGCAATTCATCAACGTATCCCACACACTCACTTAGTAATGCACGGCTCTTCATCGGTACCACAAGATTGGTTAGCTGTTATTAATGAATTTGGTGGAAAAATTCCTGAAACTTACGGCGTACCAGTTGAGCAAATTCAACACGGCATTAAAAATGGCGTACGTAAAATTAATATCGATACTGACTTACGTCTTGCAGCTACAGGCTCTATTCGTCGTTTCTTAGCAGAAAACCCAAGTGAATTTGATCCTCGTAAATTTTTACAAGTATCAACTAATGCTATGTACGACATTTGTAAAGCGCGTTATGAAGCATTTAACACTGTAGGTAATGCTAGCAAAATCAAGCCGATAAGCCTTGATAATATGTTTGACCGTTACCAAAGTGGTGAGCTTAAAGCCATCATCAAGTAACAACACCAATACAAAGTAGTTACAATAACTATTGATTAAAAGGGCTTAGGCCCTTTTTTTATGCTCGAAAAAAATAAGGTACTTAGGTATAATCGCTTAATATAATCACGTTTTATTTCTATTAAGTAATTTTTTCAAGATGTTTTCTCGTTTTATTCTACTCCCTATTTTTGCAATTTATTGCACCTTACCTACCCTATCTTATGCTCAAGAGCAAAAAGTAGAGACGGACTCAGCTAATGCCTCAGATATTTTATTTAGTCTTGAGAAAGCTGATGAGTCCCAACAGCCTGCATCTGGCACTTTATTTACTGCTTCTGCTGAACTGGGTTTACTTTATCTGACCGGTAATACTCGCAGCGCCGATATTAAAACGGGCTTAGACTTACGTTTTGAAAGAGGCCTTTGGCGAAGTTTCTTTGTTTTTGATTTGTTAGTGAAAAAAACTGAAACCGAACATGAGGTGACTAGCGATGATATTCAAAAAAACTTTGAAACGACCGATCAAAAGTGGAGTGTTACGTCACAAACTAATTACACCCTTGATGCAATAAAACAAAACTATGTTTATGGCAGTGTCTTTTATGAAGAAAATAGATTCTCTGGTTTTGACTCACAAGCATCAATATCAACCGGTTGGGGTCGCCGTTGGTTTGAAAGTAAAGAAGCTAGCTTTGATGCCGATATAGGTCCAGGTTTTAAAAGGGATATTACCCAAGTTACCCCTGAAGAAATAGAAGCGGGTGTGAAAAGTAAAACTCAAGATACTCTTATTTTACAAGCACAAGCACTCTATATAAGAAAAATAAATGAACATATAGAGTTTAAACAACTTTTTGTAGTCAAACACGCAATAGAGCAAGGGCAAAACAGTATTTATAAAGCTGAAAGCTCAATTACTAGTAAATTGATTGACTCTCTACAACTTAAGCTTAATTTTGTTATCGATTACAACTCGAAAGTAGATGATGATAAAGAGAATTTAAATACCGAAACTTCTGCAGTACTTATTTATAGTTTTTAATTGCTTAAAATAGTTAATAAACGTTAATAACTAGCTGCCCAGATCTAATGAATGTCGTTTAAACTTACTTAAGTCTTCAGCGAGCAGCTCAACATTTTGTGCATCAATCATGTAGGTGAAAGTACAAGTCCCTGAGGCACTAAATTCGTAACAAACACTGAGAAAGTCCTTTCCTTGCTTGGTACTGTATAAACCAAACTTGAACGTAACACCATTCATCCATTCCGACACATATTCATTAATTGCTTGGGTAAATAGGTATTTATCAGGTGTTGTCTGACTTTGCCATTGTCGGTACCTATCTATAGCAAATTCGACATCATCAATTTCTGACTCATTTATCCATAAAGGATAAGTAATATTGAAACTACTTTTATCTGAATTTGAAAAGGACATTGTGCCCTGAGCAGCGTACAATAATGTGTTACCCGACACTAAGCCGGTTTGAGCCTCTTTCAAGTTAGCCGGTTTATTCACATAAGTATCCGTACCAACACTATATTGCGAAAAACTTACTTGGGTATCTCGGTCAGTTTCAGTGTAAGCACCTATAGAGCCGCAGCCCGATAATAATAAAATGGAAATAGTGATGATGACATTTGAATTCATGGTAGCTTCTTGCGATGGTGCTTGATGTTAAAGCATGGCTACTGTAGCAAGTTTACTTAGACAGTAGCTAGGTACTCATATTAGCAAGTAGTATATATCGACAGAATTTGGAAACTGTTGAAAATCGTAACTTAGATGTAAAGAGAAGTAATAGTAAACAACCTTTAACAGAAAGTTTATAACACAGGTGTCTTTCAGTCTAACCAAAACACTCTTTTTTAGCGCTAATATTCGCTATCAGAGGAACTGAATGAATTAGGTAAAGTTCTTTCTTTAGCTCTATAGAACATGAGTAAAACAGCAATATCATTGTTGATATTTTTGCCATTCTTCAAATCCTTTTCTCATTTTAATAACGGTTTCATCTTTAGTATTAAGGCTAAGTGCCATGCAGTGCTCAGCACTTGCACCCTTTGATATTTCTAATCCTGGCATAAGGTTCAAATCTTCAGCTCCCAGTAACGCTAAACGATAGTTAAGTGATTCTTGGGATTGTATAACGACATCAACTCGCCCTTTGATTAACTTTTTAAGGTTTGTTTCTTCATTAGAAGATAAATCTATATTAACTCCCTCCTCAAATCCATTTTTCAAGAAGTAGTTGTGGCTGTTATCTCCACGCATGATACCTACCACGCTTGTTTTTAATGCCTCTAAAGAATCTATATTGATTTTATTTGACGCGAGTTTGTATGCGTGAATTGGAGTGGACTTGTAGATTGGACAAAACCAATGAAATTTAGCCTCTCGTTGTTTCGTTCTATAAATAGAATAAATAAGTACATTTGGATTGGTTGTTGCCAGATGAAAACTTCTCGCCCAAGGGTAGACATCTATAGAGTATTCAATATCTGTGTATCCCAGTATTTCTCTTATATTTTTGGTAACTATTCCTGATACTTCCTGACCCTTTAAAATAAACGGCGGCCAGTCTTCTGTTACCACGTTGAGACCATCTGCGTTAGAGTGAGCAGTAAAAGAAAGCAGTAAAAATATAATTAACAGAGGGTTTTTCATTGAAACTCAACATCTAGATTTAATGGTTGAAATTATTATAATAAATTGTATCGTTTCAGTTGTCATCTTCATTAAAAATATTATTTAACCACTCACAATTTAAATATTTTTCGTCGTAAAGTACTAACGTCCCAATATTAGCTTAGTTAGAGGTGCTTATTGTAGGAAAACTTGAAATCGCTTCAATCACATTTGCTTGCCCCGCCTCTTTAACCTAAAATATCGCCATTATAATTTCCCTCCAAATAAAAAGGTATCTACATGGCTCAGCCACTACCAGATAAGTTCATCATGTCGATGAATCGAGTTTCTAAAGTAGTTCCACCAAAGCGTACTATTTTAAAAGATATATCTCTTTCATTTTTCCCTGGCGCAAAAATTGGTGTTTTAGGTTTGAATGGCTCAGGTAAATCTACCCTACTTCGCATTATGGCGGGTGTTGATAAAGAGTTTGAAGGTGATGCCGTTGCTTTAGCTGGTACTAAGATTGGTTATTTACCACAAGAGCCACAGCTTGATGAAAATCAAACAGTGCGCGAAGCTGTTGAAGAAGCCGTTGTAGAAGTTAAAAGTGCCATGGCACGTTTAGACCAAGTTTATAATGAGTATGCTGAAGAAGATGCTGATTTTGATAAGTTAGCTAAAGAGCAAGGCGAGTTAGAAGATATAATCAACGCTAACGATGGCCACAATATTGATAACGTATTGGAACGTGCTGCTGATGCATTACGTTTACCAGAATGGGATCAAAAAATTGCCGTACTAAGTGGTGGTGAACGTCGTCGTGTTGCACTTTGTCGCTTGTTGCTTGAAAAACCAGATATGTTATTACTGGACGAACCAACTAACCATTTAGATGCTGAATCTGTTGCCTGGTTAGAGCGCTTCTTACATGATTATGCCGGTACTGTGGTAGCAATCACCCATGATAGATATTTCTTAGATAATGTTGCTGGTTGGATACTAGAGCTTGATAGAGGACACGGTATTCCTTATGAAGGTAACTATTCTTCATGGTTAGAGCAAAAAGATGCCCGTCTAGAGCGTGAAGGTAAAACTGAAAGCGCATTGCAAAAAACCATTAAACAAGAGCTAGAATGGGTACGTTCAAACCCTAAAGCACGTCAATCAAAAAGCAAAGCCCGTATGGCACGTTTTGAAGAGCTTAGCAGCCAAGATCATCAAAAGCGTAATGAAACTAACGAGCTTTACATTCCACCAGGGCCTCGCCTAGGTGACAAAGTATTAGACGTGAATAACTTAACTAAATCATTTGGCGATAGAATGTTAATTGATAACTTAAGCTTTAGCGTGCCTAAAGGCGCAATCGTCGGTATTATCGGGCCTAACGGCGCAGGTAAATCAACACTATTTAAAATGATGTCGGGCGCTGAACAACCTGATTCAGGTAATGTTGAGCTGGGTGAAACTGTTAAACTTGCTAGTGTTGATCAGTTCCGTGATGACATGGACAACAGTAAAACGGTTTACCAAGAAATTTCTCAAGGCCATGACATTTTGCAAATTGGTAACTTTGAAATTCCAAGTCGTGCTTATTGTTCACGCTTTAACTTTAAAGGTAACGATCAACAAAAGATCATTGGTGAGTTATCTGGTGGTGAACGTAACCGTGTGCATTTAGCTAAGTTAGTGCAAACCGGTGGTAACGTATTACTACTTGATGAACCAACCAACGATTTAGATGTTGAGACCTTACGTGCACTTGAAGAAGCGATATTAGAATTCCCTGGGTGTGCCATGGTTATCTCACATGACCGTTGGTTCTTAGATCGCATTGCTACTCATATCCTAGATTACCGTGATGAAGGTCAAATCAACTTCTTTGAAGGTAACTTTACTGATTATGAAGCATGGTTGAAGAAAACTTTAGGGCCTGCGGCAACAGAACCACACAGAATTAAATACAAAAAAATAGGCTAAACACTAAATTAAAACAGCCGTTGCTACTATGTTAGTAATTTTGCTGTGATTTGTGGTTGAATTTGCCGTTAAAAGCCAGTTAAAATTTTGATTTTAATTGGCTTTTTTGTGCCAGATAGTTTTTTACTTTTCAATAAAAGAGGGCTATGCTGAAGCTAGGCAATCGTAAGGGTTATTAGTCGAATTGGACAAAAGACATGGAAAATAGACGGCAATTTACTCGAATTTTATTTTCAATAAAAGCAGAGATAGAAATTGAAAAAAACATATACCATGTATCCATCCATGATATATCACTAAACGGTGCCTTAATTACCGTAATAGAAAGCGAACAGTCACTAAAAGGTAAACAAGGTACTTTGCACTTTTTATTATCGGACGATGAGTCAGAAGTGAATATGAACATTACTGTTGTTCATGAAAAAGCAAATGAAACAGGTTTGCAGTGTAATGCTATTGATATAGATAGTGTCACCCATTTACGCCGATTGGTGGAACTCAATCTAGGCAATAATGAACAACTTAATAAAGAACTAAGTCAATTATCACGTGTAAATTACAATTAAAGCATTGATTAAACTAGTTTTCTAGTTTAGTTTTTTTAGTGAAGTTTACACTTTTTTTACCCAAACCTTCTTAGGAGTCGTAATGAATCATCTAATTATCTCTTGTATTGGCCCTGATAAAACAGGCCTAGTAGAAACATTATCTAAAATTATTTCCAAGCATGAAGGCAACTGGCAAGTCAGTAGTTTGCATCATTTATCAGGTTTTTTCGCTGGTGTTATTGAAATAGCAGTGGCAAGTGAAAAAACAGATAGTTTAAAAAATGAATTAAAAGCAATTAATGGTTTGAGTTGTCAAATTGAAGTGGCTGAGCCTAACTTGCCTGACGTTGTTAGTAATCTAGTACTAGAGATTACTGCTAATGATAGAGCTGGCATTGTACAAGAAGTATCTTCTGTCATTCATCATGAAAATGGTAACTTGATTAAACTAGTAAGCACAAAAGATAGTGCGGCTTACAGTGGTCAGGACATTTTTAAAGCAAAAGTGCAAATTGCTATTGATGAGACATCAGTTGACCACCTTATCAGTGCATTAGAGCAAATAGCAGATGATTTGATGGTGGATATTTCTCGCTAGTATGCTTTTCAATGGTGCGTAGTCAAACTACTAACCTATCAAACAAAACTTTTATAAATTTGTAAAATCAAAAACGAGTGCTATAAGCACTCGTTTTTTATATCTATACCCAGATCACTTGAACATGATCACCTACTTAGTTCAACTGGTTTAAGACAATGTTTCCAAAAATTTTGCGGCTTTATTAATATCTCGACTACGTTTCATATCTGGCAAACTCTTTAAAAACGTTGCACCATAAGGTTTATTCACCAGTCTATCATCACAAATAACTAACACACCACGATCACTCACATCTCGAATAAGTCGCCCTACTCCTTGCTTTAACGCGATGACAGCCTGAGGTAATTGAATTTGACTAAAAGGCTCCCCACCTTGACGTCTCGCATCTTCGCATCGAGCCTGTAACAAAGGATCGTCCGGTGAAGCAAAAGGCAATTTATCAATAATCACACAAGTAAGTTTATCACCTCGAACATCAACCCCTTCCCAGAAGCTTGCTGTCGCAAGTAATACTGCACTATCTTGTTCAACAAATTGCTCAAGCAGTTTTCGCTTGGCCATTTTTCCTTGCACCAATAAAGGATTATCAATACTTTCAGCCAAAAATTCAGCAACCTGATGCATAACACGATAACTGGTAAAAAGCATAAAGCATGCACCTTTACTGGCTTTAATCAGCGGTTGTGCAAGCTCAGCAAGTTTTGATGCGCGATTTTTATCATTCGCCTGAGGTAAATAACGTGGAACCACAAGCTGCGATTGACTCTGATAATCAAAGGGACTATCGAGCATGAGTTGCTTAGCACTTTGCAGACCTAAATGCTGTGCAAAATGATCAAAACGATTATCTACCGCTAATGTTGCTGAAGTGAAAATCCAACCTGCGCCTGACTCTTTCACAACTGCACTAAACTTATCACTGACAGTTAGCGGCGTTTGGTGTAATACCACACTTCTTGGTGTGGTTTCATACCAAAAGCTCATACCGTAAGCTTCAACATTCGCCATCACATCATATTGAGCAAGTAGGTTAACCGCACGGTCAAAACAGTTATCTATTGCTTCATTTCTTGAAACACAAAGTTTAATGACCTGATATAGAAAATCTAAATCAATCTTTAAGTTGGCGAATTTTTGCTGAAATTGAACTTGTTTATACTTTTCTCGCCAATTGCCTCGCTCAGGATCGTAATTAAACAATAGACGAAATTCTTGACAGGTTTTCTGCAACTTCTCAGCTGCTAAGCCTAATTGTTTAACATCCGTTAAACTACTACGGTGCACTTGTAATACGTCAGTACATAAATCAACGAGTTGTTTGCTAGAAAAAGCTTCGCCAAAATATTCACTCGCGATATCGCCAATTTGATGCGCTTCATCAAAAATCATCACTTGAGCTTTAGGAATAAGCTCGCCAAAGCCCGTATCCTTTAATGCCATATCAGCAAAAAACAAATGATGATTCACTACAATAATATCGGCATCACTCGCTTTTTGACGCGCTCTAACTAAGTGACATGCTTCATAGTCTGGGCAATCTCTTGCTAAACAGTTATCCAAGGTACTTGTTACAAAAGGAAAAATACTAGAGTCTTCACTTACATTGACCAACTCGCCAATATCACCACTTTGCGTACCATTAGACCAAGTTTTGACTTTAACCAGATCTTGCAACATTTGTGCATCAAGTTGACCTCGACTATTTTGGTACTGCTCTAAACGATAATTACATAAATAATTTGCACGACCTTTCAATAAAGCGACTTGCGCATTACTCGCTAGGGCCTTTTTGATCAAGGGGATGTCTTTATGAAATAGTTGTTCCTGGAGATTCTTAGTTCCAGTGGATACTACAATCTTTTTAGGATTTTTCGGATTTAAAGATAAGAAAGCAGGGATCAAATAAGCGAAGGTCTTTCCGGTTCCCGTGCCTGCTTCAACAATAAGCGATGATTGCTTGTCAATTGCCTGAGCAACATCAAGCGCCATATCCGTTTGCGCCTGACGAGGAGAGAAGCCTTTAATGGCTTTAGCTAAAGCGCCTTCTTGAGAAAAGGCTTGGCTTACTTGGTTAACTGGGCTAATTTTGCTTTCGGTCATGTAAAACGAGGCGACACAAATGAGTATTTATGCCTGAGAGTATACTTAACAACAGCTTAAGCATAAAGGTCTAAGTGCTTAGTATTGCCCTTATTGCCATCACTCTTTTTTTCAACCTTGGACACTGATGTTTTCTGGTCAGCATCAATTTCATTATTGAAATTCTCAGCATGATTTTTATTTTCTTCATTGTGCTCGCTGGGATGATATTGATCTTCTTCCTTGGTGAAATAATATTCATGGTATTCTAGGTGATCGGGATCCTGATGCAGCTTACTGTTAGCTGCTTCTTTTAGCAGTGCTTTAACTTTTAAGCTCGCTGGCTTAATAGGTACTGGGACTACACGTGTTAGTTGAGTCGTAAAAATATCCATTCTTAGTTCCTCCGCAAATTGAAAGTCGCAAATAAATAGTACATTACACAGTTCTGTTATCGGCCATTACTTAAAAATCTTTAGGCTATATAAATTAGCTAACCCACACTATCAATTTAGAGTAATAACTTTAAGCAAGATTCATATAACAAATCATAATAAAAAACTCCTATTTATTACTTGCAGGTATCTTAATTAAGCAGTAGTGTAAACAGCATCAAAACAAATTATTTTTCTATCTGTTAATTTAATTTTAGATTACCATTAAGTTAACAGCAAACGACCTACTATTAGAGACTTTTTAACCATGATTATTAACCTGAATAGCCGACATCACCACCATCATTACAACTAGCCCATTCAGGTTTACTTAATAAGTAAATTACTGAAGGGCAAGTGGCCTTTCAGTGGTTTTAAAAAGCAGAATACATGCTCTTAATAGAAGTAACGTAATTGCTAAACCCCCGAAAGAGTCACGACTCTCTCGGGGGTTTTCGCATTTTAGCGAAGAATAAATTGTATATACATGACGAATTTTAAGATTAAAAACGATAGGAATTAACATTATGAGCACATCAGAGCCACGTTTACGCATTGCCATGCAAAAGTCAGGACGCCTAAGTGAAGATACCCAAAAATTACTTAAGCTTTGTGGATTAAAGCTAAATCTGAGCGATAGAAGGTTATTAGCTCATGTAAGCAATATGCCTATTGATATTATGCGTGTCCGCAGTAGCGATATTCCCGGCTTGGTAATGGACGGCGTTTGTGATTTAGGTATTGTTGGTGATAACACACTCGAAGAAGAAGAGTTAGACCGTCAATTGAAAGGTAATAAGTCTGAGTACATTCGCACTACCTCATTAGACTTTGGCGGTTGTCGTTTTTCAATTGCTATGCCAGAAGAATTTGAATACACCGGCTTAGCCTGTTTAGACGGCTTACGTTTCGCCACAACTTACCCACAGTTATTAAATCGTTTTGCTAAAGCTAATGGCATTAACGTAGAATTTTGTTTATTAAAAGGCTCGGTTGAAGTAGCACCTCGCGTTGGTTTAGCTGATGGTATTTGTGACTTAGTTTCTACTGGTGCGACACTTGAAGCGAATGGTTTAAAAGAAGTAGCTGAAGTTTTTCGTTCAAAAGCATCACTGATTCAAAGAGCAGATCCATTATGTGAAGAAAAACAAGCTATTTTAGATACATTATTACCCCGTGTTCACGGCGTAATGAAAGCGAAAGAAAGCAAATATATTATGC
>OLHM01000570.1_pt1 | contig 10615 bp, 6 predicted proteins | sample 1609611 | NCBI WGS metagenome assembly OLHM01 (sample SAMN05416891, study PRJEB24817) | seawater metagenome | isolation source: Sea water | place: Canada:Atlantic | collected 2013-11 | reverse complement strand
ATAAATAACTTGGTAAGAAGGAAATGCTGTTATATACAAAGCAAACGCTTTTTTAGCTAATTCAAATAAGACACCGGCTACAATCGCGCCAGATAGAGCAAATTTGAAAGGTACAGCTTTATTAGGCACTGCGATGTAAAGGATAATGAAAGCAATAATAGAAGAAAGCAGTGGTAGCATGCGTAAGAACATATCAGACAGACCTAATACATCATATTCATCGACTGCGACAATAGAAACAAGGTAAGAAGATAACGCGATACTTGCGCCTACCAATATTGGTCCTAGTGTTAAGACCATCCAATACATAGCAAACGAGGTGATGGTGCGTCGCTTATCAGTGACTCGCCAAATTTTATTAAAGGTACCATCAATCGATGAGATCAAAAGCAGTGCAGCGACAAACAAAAAGGAGATTGCGACAGCCGACATTTTTGAGGCGTTTGCTACAAAGCCAGTTAAGTACTGTTGCACCACATCACCTGCAGCAGGCACAAAATTTTGATAAACAAACTGTTCGATACTGTGTTGCAGTTCAGCAAAAAGTGGAAATGCTGTCATTACCGATAACATGACAACAACTAATGGAACCAAAGACATCAAGCAAACATATGATAAATAACCGGCAACTACTTGTATCTGCTCTCGCTGTATACGACGAGCAAAGTAAAATAGCAGCCCTTTATGGTCGTGCCAAAAACTTAATAGCTTTGTTTCTTTAAATAAACTCATATTTGTTAACAATTTACTGATTTGCCCTATTTGACATATATATTAAGATAGAGACAATTAATTAGCTAGCTTATGCTAGTTTCACTATAGAATAATTTGGAGTGACTAATGTCTAGTCAAGGTTCTGCAGGCAATGTAATTTCTGCAATTTGTAATGTGTTTTTCCCTGGATTAGGGCAACTAGTTCAAGGTAGGTTATTGGCGGCACTAATTTTTGCCATTGTGTGCGTCGGTGGTTATGCCCTTTGGTGGATGGTCGTTCCAGCTATTATTGCTGGGATCTTTCATTTATGGGCAATAATAGATGCGGCGACTTATCGAGATAATGGCCAATAAAACAAAGCAGTAAGCTGGTATTACCCGCAAAGCATCAGATACAACCTCACTATAAACCTAGGTTAGGAGCACTAATAAAGCTGACCTGCCCTGCTTCTTTAACTTTGCTATCTTCGGCAAAACAGTTAATTTGTGCTAACAAAGCTGAAAGCTGATGAATTTGTTTTGGGTCAGCTTTACCTTGACTGAAGATGTGGCTTAACTCTTGAAGTTCTTTTAGTTGAGCTGGTGACATAATACAATTCCTTTTGTTTGAAAAAGCGCTTTATAACTTACCGCTTGATACCCATAAGCGTAGTAATGATAAGCCTGCCCTGCTTAATTATTTTTATAACAGAAGTAACAAAATATGAATGTCTTTGTCATTTTTATCATTTACTACTAAAGATACAGTCACTTACCTAAAAGAATTATTACGATTGTTGAGAAGGCTGGCAATAATTGCAGATATGTCTTACAAAGATGATTAGTTATTTATAGGAAAGCCCCTCGAATTTTATTACCTAAGAAATCCTGACAAAAAAAAGCGCCTATCACTTAAAGTAATAGGCGCTTTTTATTTAAAACTCACTAAAGTGAGTTAATAATTATTTAACACCGCGGCCTTCACGTTTACGATCATTCTCTTTCAAGAATTTTTTACGTATACGAATGCTTTCCGGTGTTACTTCTACCAATTCATCGTTATCGATAAATTCTAGTGCTTGCTCTAAAGACATAACAATAGGTGGCGTTAATGTTTGTGCTTCATCAGTACCTGATGAACGAACGTTAGTTAATTGCTTACCTTTAAGGGCATTAACTGTTAAATCGTTATCACGGCTATGAATACCAATAACTTGACCTTCATAAATATCAACACCGTGTCCGATTAACATACGACCACGAGATTGTAAGTTAAAGATAGCGTTAGTTAATGCTTTACCTGTTGCATTACCAATCATTACACCATTTTTACGTTGGCCAATTTCGCCACCCTTGTGAGGTCCGTATTCAAAGAATGTATGATAAATCAAACCAGAACCTGACGTTAATGTCATGAATTCAGTTTGGAAACCAATCAAACCACGACTAGGCATGATGAAGTCCATACGGATACGACCAGTTCCATCAGGTGCCATATCTGTTAATTCAGCTTTACGAACACCCATTCTTTCCATAATAGGCCCTTGATGCTGTTCTTCAACATCAATCGTTACTGTTTCATAAGGTTCTTGTAACTCACCATTAACTTCACGAATAATAACTTCTGGGCGTGATACTGCTAATTCAAAACCTTCACGACGCATGTTTTCAATTAAGATGCCTAAATGAAGTTCACCACGACCCGATACTTTAAATTTATCAGCATCAGCTAATTGCTCAACACGTAAAGCAACGTTATGAATTAACTCTTTGTCTAAGCGATCTTTGATGTTACGTGAAGTAACATACTTACCTTCTTTACCACAAAATGGTGAAGTATTTACTTGGAAAGTCATGTTGATAGTAGGTTCATCAACAGATAATGCAGGTAAACCTTCTACTTCACTTGGACAACAAATAGTATCAGATATTTTTAACTCACCTAAACCGGTAATTGCAATAATGTCACCAGCAAAACCTTCTTCGATATCAAGACGTTCAAGTCCTAGGTAACCGAATACTTTACCAACTTTAGCGTTATGAACACCACCGTTTGCTAATTGTATCGTTACTTGTTGGTTTGGTTTAACAGAACCACGCGTAATACGACCAACACCGATAACACCCAAATATGAGCTGTAATCAAGTTGAGAGATTTGCATTTGGAATGCACCCTCTGGATCTGCTACTGGTTGTGGAACTTCTTTAAGGATAGTATCAAACAATGGTGTCATGTCAGTGCCAGTTTCGCCTTCTTCAAGCGTAGCCCAACCATTAATTGCTGAAGCGTAAACAACTTTAAAATCTAGTTGTTCATCTGTAGCACCAAGGTTATCAAACAATTCAAAAACTTGATCCATAACCCAATCAGGGCGAGAACCAGGCTTATCAACTTTATTGATAACAACAATTGGTTTTAAACCTTGAGCAAACGCTTTTTTCGTTACGAAACGCGTTTGTGGCATAGGGCCTTCTTGTGCATCAACAATAAGTAAAACTGAATCTACCATTGACATTACACGCTCAACTTCACCACCAAAATCAGCATGGCCAGGAGTATCTACGATGTTTACACGGTAGCCATTCCAGTTAATAGCCGTGTTTTTAGCTAAGATTGTGATACCACGTTCTTTTTCGATATCATTCGAATCCATTGTACGTTCTTCTAGACCGCCACGCGTATCTAGCGTACCAGACTGTTCTAATAACTTATCAACTAAAGTGGTTTTTCCGTGGTCAACGTGAGCAATAATTGCCACATTTCTTAATTTATCTAACACAGGCGTTACTCGCTGTTACTGTCGTTGACCGCTACTATAAGTGGGTGAACGAATAGGACTATAATTGGGCGCGCATTATACAGTTGTTTAGGCTAAAAAGAAATCAATAAAGCCAGAACCATTACTAATAGTGTTTAATTCATCATGTCACTGACATTCTGCAACCAATATTTAGGGGCACACAACCGAGTTAAACCGAGTGTTACGGGCACTTTTTACTTATCTAGCATTACGGATGAGCACCGTTAATAAAAAGCGTTATAGCTCTGTCGGTTTTGCTCATACTATGAGTTATTATCATTTAACTGCCAAATGGTTAAATGAGAGTTAATAACACTAAAGTGACGTGTGTCTGTCTTAATTATTTGTGTAAGTTCTTGCTCATTTATTAAGGTTAAATTTTTATCCAACAAGGTTGTTAATGCTTCAAAACCTGTCTCATTTTCACCATTGATTTTCTGTCCACCTAACCATTTAGTTTTCTCTGTGATTTTCTCGGTAAATTGATAATCCGAAATAATCACTAACAGTCCTTCTGCATTAAGTCGATTATGCACGTGTGCTAGAAATAATGCCGGGTCATAACTTTGCTCCAAAACATTTTGTGCCACAATAACGTCGTAACCTGTAAATATATTCTTTAAATTACTAATGTCTCCTTGGCTAAAGTGAATTTTCTTTGATTCTGCATACAACTCAGAAGCTAAAGTAAACTCCTGAAAATCAATTAACTCTCCTTCACGAGGCATTACATAACGTATCGATTCACCTTGTTGAAGCTTTACGCCGTATTGAATATATCTCGCAGAAAAGTCAACTGCATCAACTGTAGTAAAATACTTAGCCAAGATAAAACTCAAACCACCGACATTACAGCCTAGATCTAGACATTTTGACATTGGTTTAACGTTATATTTATCGATTACTCTAATAATGGTGTCAGCGAGTTTTTCTAAGTAATTATTTGCTAAATGCTGTTCATTGGTAGCTTGATTCAGCTCATTTATAGGTTGTTGCTCTTTATCGGATAACGAAGAACTCAAAGAATTCAATTGTTCAAAGTGATTTTCAAGTTGTTGGCAAACTTGAGTATCGGTTTCATAGTGATTATCTGCTAAATTTGGAATACTCTCAGATTTACTCACAACATACCTAAAGCCTGCATGCTGAAAAAAGTGACGACGAAAAGCATAGCGAGAGTTTTGCATCGCCTCATTTCCTGTCGAGATCCAAGATCCTCCTTTAATTAGGTTGTGTTTACCATCAAAGGTTGGTGTGGAGAAGTCATCATATAAGGGATGAATGGTGAAACCATTAAAACCGTCAATGGCTGATTCTGTCCATTGCCATACATTACCGACAATGTCGTAAAAATCACCTTGTGAGAACTTATTTATTGGGCAAGAAGACGCAAAATATTCACTATTGATGTTTCCTGGTGCTTGTTGCCATGACAATAAGTCTCCCTCAACCTGCCCTCTCAGCGCTATCCACTCACCTTCAGAGGGTAATCTATAGTGGCCTAGGTTCTCTTTATTGGTTAAGTCATTATCAGTCAAGCCCTCATCGGTTAGACTGTTCTTCCAATTACAGAAAGCTTTAGCTTCGAGATAATTAACTTCTACTGGCCAATCAAGGGGCAAAGGCATTTCATTTAGCAAGTTCCGCTGCCAATATTCTCCCGACTGTATTAACCAAAACCGTGGCATCATTGCTTCAGTAAATGCCAACCATTGCTGGCCCTCTTGAGTCCAGAAAAGCTTATTTTGATAACCTCCGTCCTTAACAAAGCCCAAAAACTCTTCATTAGATACTAAATATTTTGCCGCATGAAAATCATTTAATGATACCGATGCATTTCCGTATTCATTGTCCCAACCAAAGCTATCGTCAGAAGTTGGCTTACCAAAATTAATAACACTTCCTTTTACTGGTACTAACACATTATTTGGCGGGCTATCTGTTTGTAGGCAAGTAGGCCACTGTTCATTCGATGTTAATGCGGCTAATGGCAACATGCGCATAATCACCGAAGAGGTCTCAATGTGAATACGTTCATGTTCACAGCCCATTAAAATAATCCACGCGAGTGAATTTTGTTTAATCGGTAATACTAACGACATAGTGTCAATAATACGGTCAACGACATTGAAAACTTGTTGTCTGTAAACTCTTATTTCATCAACTGTTGGCCAATCATAATGTGCACTGTTAAGATCATCCCAGCTCATTTCATCAACACCAACAGCACAGATAGCTTCAATTCGAGGGTTAATACGCTCGTCGATATACTTACCTAATATGAGTTTATTAATATAAAAACAAGCTGTGTGCCCAAAGTAAAAAATTAGTGGGTGCCTTAACGGTTCTGGCCTTTGATAATATGCTTCATCGTTATTGATCAATGAAAACAACGAATCATAACGCTGCCACGTTGCTTTGAAATAACGCTTCAATTCAGCACGTTTACTATTTATGCAATTACCCGTTAATGTCGGTGATTTGGGCTCGCTTACTTCGTTATATTTGTTAATGTTCATTAAACGCCGCCTATAAAATGAGACTAAAGTTAGTGGGTAATGCGATTTTCTCTGCTTGATACTTCTGGAGAATTTGTTGCTTAATCAAATCGCCTAAATGAGCCGATTCGCTGCTATCACTGTTTATTAAATGCATGAACTGCTGCACCTTATTGATTCGTTCACTAAACCAAGGACAACGAATAAAGAGTTCAATAGCGCCAAGAGAGTCTTTAGCGCCTTCTATCCCTTTTTGGTATCTGTTATATAGTGATTCAGGTAATTCGATGGTTTGTAATGAAGAAGATAAATCTGACACGCAGCTTTCCTGTATATAAATCTCTATCGCATCGACGACATTCATCAAAGAAAATAAGACATTAGCATGTGGATTATAAGACGTACTTGACGCACCTAGTCTGTGCTCTATGCGGGCTGTTTTTTGCCAATTCTGTTCGGTAACGAGTGTTTTACTATGCTGATCAAACAATAACGTTTCTTCACCCATTTGTTGATTATGCTTACCTAGCTTCTTATAAAGCGCAATACTGCCTTGATGACCACCCGAAATATCGCAAGGAGAACAAAGCTCCGCTGATAAACCATAGGCTGATTTGAGTTTTAAACGTTCAAAAGCTTCTTCTTCAGGTAAATATAATAAGCTACAAGCTCTACTCGTTTGCAAAAAGCATTGTTGTAAGTATTCGCCAAAGCCGTCCTTGGAAATAATATTAACGCCTTGTCTATTGAGAACACTGACGTTAATTTGTATTGCATTAGGAATATGGACAGCCCTAGTATCTGTGGTGAAAATATCTCTAGAACCTAGCGCTAATTTCCCTTGATCACCTGACCAAACGACGGGTTTTATTAATGTTTCCGTAATACCATGTTGAGCAAATATTCTAGGTAAATGATGTATAGCTCGAACTAAGTTATCTGCTTCTTTCAGTGGAGATTGGCCGTTAAATAAAGATACATATTCCCATTGGTTTTTCCAATACTCATTAACAACTTCACCATCGATACCCAGCAGAGCTAGCCTTTGGTTAATGGAGTTAAGGTCAATTTTTTTACTATTCGGCAGGATTTTATAACAGCCTTCTAACTCAAAGTGAATTTGAGCCTTAAATCCTAAGTGACTTAGGTAATCTTGCAGTAATATAATGGCTTTTTTGAACATCCTATTCAGTTACCTTAAGTGTGTTTAAGTGATTACGTTCTCTTAAATTAACAGCAAAGTTAATATCTAATTTAGCTGTTTAAAGTAGCGCCTTAATCAAGGTTAACTCTTCCTTAGTATTTACGGTGATTTAAACAATGAAGATCACATTCCTTTTCACTTTATTTGCAATAATCACCAGTAAAGAGTGACTTGGTGTTTTCACCTCATGCAAAGTTAACACCTTCAACTTTGTAAAATAAATACTAATATTAAAAACATAGCACAATGATTCACTTTAACAATAAATTCTTATAATTCAACGCCATTACCTTTTCATTGCAAGTTAAAGCCTTGCTATTAAACTTTCTTTTGGAAAAGTAATAGACATAAAAAAAGCTTACTCTTTACAAGTAAGCTTTTTAAAAATTAGGTTACATTAACAAAATCTATAGACGATTTATTAGTATTTCGCTGCTTGACCTTTCGCCGGCATACTTTGCTTCATAAACTCACGAATGTCTTGGTTAGCATCTCGTAAATCTTCATGGCGTAAGTACATCATGTGACCACTTTCATACCCTTTAAATGACAATCTATCTTTCATCAAACCACTTGGGTCTAATTGCCACATAGTATATTTAGCATCAAAATAATTAGTTGCGCCATCAAAATAACCTGATTGAATCATGACTTGTAGGTAAGGATTCTGTGCCATAGCAGAACGAAGTCCCTCACCTGTTTTATTACCGGTACGATCCCATGGGCGGACGTTACCAAACATGTTGTATTTAATATCTGTTTTATACGCTAACTCTTCACGTAAATAGTAATTAATTGCCGGAGTAAAGCTGTGTAACCATGAGCTTAATTCAGCATTATAGTCAGGGCTTGAGCCCGCGACTTTTTTATCAATACCTAAATAACGCGAATCTAAACGACCAATAGTTTGTTTTCTATCACGTAATAATTCTTTCCAAAAAAAGGCGTTATTAACATCCAGATTATTAGTAATGACTGCCTCTACCGATAAACCAGCATATTTTGCGACTTGCTCGGCAATACCTTGTTTTTCTTGTGCGGAAATAAAGCCACCTTTAGCTAAAGCGGGTAAATATTTGCTAAGTGTAAAGGTTTCTACTTCTGCGAGTAGTTCTGCTAAAGGCTTTTGTTGAAGTGCTGGGATTAAGGCTTTGTGATACCAAGCGGCAGCAGCAAAATAAGGTAACCTGTTTGCCGCTTTTACTGGCCCATCTCGTTTGATACCAATATCAGTTGGTGAAACTAAAATCACACCATTAACATACATCCATTGACGTTCTTGTAGCTCTTTCGCTAAACCTGAAACACGTGTGGTGCCGTAGCTTTCACCAATAAGATACTTAGGTGAACGCCAGCGATTATTTCGCGTTACAAAAGTATTAAGCCACTCAGCCAAGTAGTCAATATCCGCATTTACGCCAAAGAACAGTTTTTTCTGCTGTTCTTTACTCGGCATTTTTCCGTCTTTACCAGGTAATACACGTGAGTAGCCAGTATTCACCGGGTTAACAAAAACAATATCTGCAACATCCAAAATTGAATAGGGATTAGTCTTCACACCATAGGGTTGTAGTGGATATCCTTCATTGTCTACATTCAGCACTCTAGGACCAGTATAAGCTACATGCATCCATACAGAAGCAGAGCCAGGTCCGCCATTAAAAGAAATAAGTAATGGCCGTTTAGCACGATCTTTTACATCACTGCGCTGATAGTAAGTATAAAACAAACTTGCGATTGGATTACCTTCTTCATCCCACACAGGTTGGGTACCTGTCGTGGCGCTATATTTAAACTTTTGTCCATTCACTTTGGTACTGTGCTTGGTGACATTTTTGCCATCAATAGTCAGTTTTCGCTCATGAACACTGTGTTGCTGTTCAACCTCCTCATTAGCGGCTATAGCTGAGCTAGAGAAGAAGCTGAATATCATCATGAAAGAAACGAGAAAGCTTAAGCCTTTCTGCTTATGTTGGATTGTTCGAGCGATTGAAGCAAAGATAATTAAATCCTCATCAGATTAAGAGTACTGAAATTAACATTAGTTAATTAGGAAGGAGCAAAGTAACAGCTAGTAGCGAAGGGATGAAACGATTTTCGGTGAAGTGAAGATAAAATAGGATGAATAAAATAAAGATAAAAAAAAGCCGCGACACTGTCACGGCTTTTTGTCAGTCAACACAATGTATTTACATTATGCTTGAGCTTTTTTCTCTGTAATGAAGAAACTAGTGATATAAGAAATCAAACCTAGAAGGAAGATCACACCAGCAATTTCACGTAACCAGTAGAAGATAGCAAGTTTATCTTGAGTAGCCATAAAGCTTAACGCTTCGCCAGACTCAGGTAAACGTTGTAACCACACTTGTAAGATACCAGCACCTGTTAAGAATAATGTGATAAATACCATAGCTACTGTCATTAACCAGAAGCCCCACATTTCAACAACTTGTGCTTTATTACAGTTTGCTTCACCAATACCGCGTAACTTAGGCATTGCATAAGAGATAATTGTCATAACAATCATTGCATATGCGCCGTAGAAAGCCATGTGACCATGAGCAGCAGTAATTTGTGAACCATGCGTATAGTAGTTAACAAATGATAATGTATGTAAGAAGCCCCATACACCAGCACCTAAGAATGCCATTACCGCTGTACCTAATGCCCATAATGTAGCGGCTTTGTTAGGATGTTCACGACGACGACGGTTAACCATGTTAAACGCGTACAATACCATAGCGAAGAAAGGAAGTGGTTCAAGTGCTGAGAAGATAGAACCAACCCACTGCCAATATTCAGGAGTCATTAACCAGTAGAAGTGATGACCAGTACCTAAGATACCTGAGATAAGTGCCATCGCAATGATTACGTATAACCATTTTTCAATTACTTCACGGTCAACACCAGTCACTTTGATTAATACATAAGCCAAGATTGCGCCCATGATTAATTCCCAAACACCTTCTACCCATAAGTGAACTACAAACCACCAGAAGTATTTATCTAATGCTAAGTTAGTTGGGTTATAGAAAGCGAATAAGAAGAATACTGCTAAACCGACTAAACCAGTCATCATAACCATGTTAATAGCCGTTTTACGACCTTTTAAGATAGTCATGCCTAAGTTGAATAAGAAACCTAAACAAACAACAACAATACCAAGTTTAGTAATCGTTGGTTGCTCTAGGAATTCACGACCCATAGTTGGCCATAATTCATTGAAGGTAATATCAGCTAACGTTGAATAAGGTACTAGTAAGTAACCTAAAATTGTTAATACGCCAGCGGCAGCAAATATCCAAAATAACGCGATTGCGAGTTTAGGACTAAAGAGTTCAGTTTCGGATTCTTCAGGCACTAAATAATAAGCAGCCCCCATAAAACCAAAGAGTAACCAAACAATCAGTAGGTTGGTA
>OLHM01000564.1_pt1 | contig 10693 bp, 6 predicted proteins | sample 1609611 | NCBI WGS metagenome assembly OLHM01 (sample SAMN05416891, study PRJEB24817) | seawater metagenome | isolation source: Sea water | place: Canada:Atlantic | collected 2013-11 | reverse complement strand
GATGATTCATTTTGCGTGAACCCCTTGGAACTGGAGCGCATTGTAGAGACTTCCTTGTATAGTACAAGCACTAATTACACTTTAAAGTGCGTTTGCACAATAAACACCCAAAGACGACATTATTCAAGCAACCTTTGACTGTGTCAGCTTTCTTTACAATAAGTTAACATAACTCAGTAAAATATCACATACAAAATAAAACATTTAAAAACAAACAGATAACAGCCAAAAACTTACATAAAAATTAAATTAAAGCACAAAAGAAGCTATTTATTTCAAATAACGACATAATGATTGTAAAAATATTTTACAATTATTACCAAATATTAACTTTAACTTTATCTATTTCTTCACATAACCCCCTACACAACTGAATAATTAACAAATTTGTAACAAAGGCATTATTATTGCTTATAATAAAAACTCGCTATTTTTCATTGAGACTATCAATGAAGATAAAGAAAGTGTAATAAATATGCACAGCGACGACATAATAATAAAACGGAGATAAACATGCATTTTAAGAAATCTTTAGTAGGGAGCCTGATTACTTTAGCAATCACAGCTGCCACTAGCACAACTGTAGTTGCCAACGAAATATCAGGTGATATCAGTAAATTCAAATCAGTGGGAAGTGAAGTTAGCGCTAAACAAAAAATAACTGGCTATATAGTACAACTTAAAGGCAAAACTGCAATTGCTCAAGCTCAAGATATAGGTGAGCTTTTACCCACCAATCAATTAGTTGCCAATACAGGTAATCGTTATAACGCTCATACTCCAGCAATGAAAGCTTATACAAAAGCGCTAGAGAATAAGCAACAGCAAGTTGCTAGTTCTATTGATTCAATCAATATTTTGCATTCTTTCAAGCACACTTATAATGGTTTCACTGCCAAGTTAAATGCAAAACAAAAAGCTCAGTTAGAGTCTCACCCTGATGTTATTGGTGTATATGAAGATAGATTAGAAGTTGTTAACACTGCAAATACTCCTGAATTTCTAGGTTTAACAGGTGCCGGTGGTCAACACGCAATGAATATTAAGGGTGAAGGCGTCATTATCGGTGTTATCGATACTGGTGTTTGGCCTGAAAACCCTAGTTTCTCTGACGATGGTTCTTATTCAGACCCTGCAGACCTAGGCTGGTTAGGTTCATGTGATACGGGGACTGATGAAGAGTTTGCCTGTAATAACAAATTAATTGGTGCCCGTTATTTCAAATCAAGCTTTGAGAGTACTTATGACATCCAATACGCTTTAGGTGAGTTCGAATCTCCTCGTGATGCTGATGGTCATGGTAGTCATACTGCTAGTACAGCAGGTGGTAATGAAGGTGTAGCTGCTATACTTTCAGGTACTCCTGTAGGTACAGTTTCAGGCATGGCGCCACGTGCACGTATTGCTGCTTATAAAGTTTGTTGGAACAGCGATTATAAAAACCCTGAAGGCGGTGATGAAGCGGGTTGTTTCGGTGGCGATACTATGGCCGCAATCGACGCTGCGGTAACTGATGGTGTTGATGTAATCAACTATTCTATTGGTGGTAGTAGAACAGATTTAACAGTACCTGCTACAGCAGCAATGCTAAATGCAACAGCAGCAGGTGTATTTGTTGCAGTTTCTGCTGGTAATGATGGTCCTGATAAAGAAACGGTTGGCACACCTGCTCCTTGGGTAACAAGTGTAGCAGCATCTACTTATGACGGTACTTCTGCTATCGTTGGTAAGTCGCTTGATATTACTACTGGCTCTTTAGCTGGTTCTTCAGTCTTATCAGTACCGTCTGGATTCTCTCCTGCAACTGTAGGCCTTTCAGGTGAACTTGCTTTAGCTGAACCAGTACAAGCATGTAATGATGCTCCATTGACTAACGGTGATGATTTAGCAGGTAAAGTTGCACTTATCGCTCGTGGTTCTTGTGCTTTTACTGAGAAGTTTCTCAATGCACAAAATGCAGGTGCAGTTGGTGTTGTTGTTTATACAACTGAAGGCACATCTCCATTTTCTATGGGCGGTACTGATCCAGCGGTAACTATTACTGGCTCAATGATCTCTTTTGCAGATGGACAAGCATTAACTACAAGTATTGCTGATGGTAGTACATCGGTAGTATTTACTGACAATACAACTTCTGGTGATGCTGTAGAAGTTGGTAATACTATGGCTGATTTCTCTTCACGTGGTCCGAACTTAAACACTTACGATATTATCAAACCTGATATTACCGCTCCTGGTGTTAAAATATTGGCAGCAACAACTTCTGCACCAATGTTCGGTACACAAGGTGAAACGTTTAAGTATCTACAAGGTACTTCAATGTCTAGCCCACACATTGCAGGTTTAGCCGCGCTATTCAAAGAGTCAAATAGTTCATGGTCTCCAGCACAAATTAAATCAGCAATGATGACAACGGCTCGCCAAAACTTGACTAAAGAAGATGGTACTACACAAGCAGACCCATATGATTTTGGTTCTGGTCATGTAGCTCCAGTTTCAGCTTTAGATCCAGGTTTATTGTTTGATACAAACCTTGCTGATTACTTAGCATTCCTTTGTGGTCAAGACAAAGAAGCTTTTGTTTCTGGTTACGACACAACTTGTGCCGACTTAACAAGCACAGGTTTCAGTACAGACGCTAGTCAATTGAACATTGCTTCTATTGCTATCGCTGAACTATTAGAGCCTGAAACAATCTTTAGAACTGTTTCGAATGCTACACCAATTGCTTCTTCTTATACTGCAACAGTTGAAGCACCAGCTGGTTTTGACATTAGTGTTCAAACCTTTGATGCTGCTGGTGAAGAAACTGAAGCTTCAACATTAGATGTTGCTGCTGAAGGTGGTAAAGCTAGTTTTGCGATTACTGTTAGTCAAACTGAAACGACTGAAATTGAAGCGTGGAAGTTTGGTGCTATTACTTGGACAGACAGTGCTGGTCATTCAGTACGTTTACCATTAGCAATTAAAGCGATACCAACTGTTCAAATTGAAGTACCTGAACTAATCTCAGGTGACCTTAATCGTGGCCGTTTCCGTTTCCCTGTTAAGATGCTTTATTCTGGTAGTACAAGTATTGAACATGCTGGTTTAGTTGCTCCATTTGGAACAGCTGGTAGCGTAGAACAAGATCCTGATACTGAGTTTAGCTTTAATGAAGACGGTTTAGGTACGCACTTCTTCAATATCCCTGAAGGTACAAAAGTAGCGCGTTTCAGCCTAAGTGATGCCTTAGTAGGAGATGGTTCAGGTGCAGCTGATTTAGATATGTACGTGTATCGTTGTGATAAATGGTCATGTAGTCAAGTAGCTTCATCTTTAAATGCAGCTTCTAATGAAGATGTTCTTTTAACTAATCCTGAAGGTCGCAGCGATATTGATGTTGGTGATGTTTACCTAGTTTGGGTACACGGTTACAACACCGCAGATGTAAGCCCTCTTAATTATACTATGGTAGGTTGGATTGCAGATCAGGCTGAAAGGTCTACTCGTGTAATTTCAAGTAGAAGAGCGATTAATGGTCGCTTTAACTACACAAGTATATTGACTAGAGGTTTACCAACAGGTACTACCTATATGGGTGCTGTTACGTACTTCAATGCTGAAGGTGAAGCTGAAGGTACAACTGTACTTGAGTTAAAAAACTAGTTAATACTTTATTAACTGGCTAGTTAACTCATTGATTGAGTCAATTAACTAAGTAATAACAACAAAGCCCTCTTAAAGATAATTTAAGGGGGCTTTTTAATGCTCTCTCTAATCACACACCCATAACCTTTTAACTGCGATTAAGCTTGTTGCCTAAGTATTATCTACTCCTTATATCTTACACCACATTGTAAATAGCTTTAGTCAAACCTTTATTAGTAATCCCGTCTCTACCTCTTTGATAGTAAAAAATAACATCACGCTACAATTCCCTTCCTTGCCTTATCTATCTACTAGGTAAACCACATAACTACTAGCGAAGTTGAACTGGCATTCGATGATATTAATTAATTCCTAAGTGTCTAGCTGTTGAATATGTTAACCATATCCACTTTAGCTAATGAAGGGCTTATTAACAGCGATTATAAACACTTTTAGAGACTAAGCAGACATAAGGTAAGGCTTCGAATTAGCCTCAGAGAACTAACAAAGAACCGCGTTGCATTACTTTCGTAATTTTGCGCTATGTTGATAGGCAATAAACAGGGTAGAGATAGAGATTTAATGAGGAAATAATAAAAGGTAGAGCAGGTTAGAAGCTTTTGAACCACTGGGAAGAGATTAAATAACAGACATAAAAAAAGCCTTACCTAAGTAAAGCTTTCTCATTATTTTGATGTCTTATGTAACCAAGTCACTTGGTATAAATAAGGTAAATATAAATTAGCTATTTTTACGACGAGCTGCTAAACCAGCAACAGCTGTTAAAAATAAGATTAATGTAGCAGGAGTAGGAACAACCGTAGCGTCACCAAAAGCTAGAGAGCCAGCATTAAATAAACTTTCATTCGCATTATCAAATAAGGAGAATGAAACACTAAGATCAGGATCAAAACTATCTATATAACCAGCGAAACTAAGGGTAGAAAATACAGTTACATCAAAATCAAGAGATTCAATACCTGCAGCAATATTAGCTGGATCAACTATTGCTAAAAACAAGTTCAAGTTTTCATCATACGCATCAACATCATAGCCAAAAAATGTAAAAGATTCCCATGTTCCTTCTACAAATCCAAACTCATCCATAGTATCTAAGTTAATGGTTATATTGCCAATAACTTCAAATTCATCAACCGTATCAGATATGGTATCAAAAAGAATATCTTGACTGATCAAAGTTGCATTAGCTGCACCGGTAAAACTTAACGCTAAAGTGATTGACAAAAATGCGCGTAAAATTAATTTATTTAACATGTTACTTCCTATTTATAATATGGCTGTTTTATTTTTATTGTAATTAATAGCGGCATCACTCAAAAGTAATTAACTAACGACTTAATAAGTCTTTGCCGACATTGCGATATAGAAAGCAATAATCACGCCCAAATATATTTAACAATAAATAACAATGAGTTATCACGATATAAACAATAGGATTACATTTATTTAACATAACACAGTAGGAGTGTAAAAAAAATTGACACTTTACTAAATAAGCTAGTGATATTAACTATTTGTTATTAGATTAATAATTTGCTAGCTTATGAATATGAAAATACGGCTATACTTATTACTGCTTAATTAGCGCTATTATTATCTATAGTATTCTTTTTACTATTCCCCATAAGTTAACAAAAGGTTTTTCTATGAGAATAAAGAGATTGTCATTCACAGCGACAATATTGACAGGGGCGCTTCTCACCTCAGCAGTTGTTAATTGTGTAAATGCCAAAGAAATAGCTATTTATCGTTGGGTTGATAAAAATAACATAGTGCATTTTAGTCAAAACCTTCCTAAAGGTGATGAATATAGAGAATTTAGTACTATTTCGTCTTATAAAGCATTATCGAAAGCTGAAAGACAATTGATTGCGGAACAAGAGACTGCAGAACAGGAAGTGGCCGTTCAAGAAAAGAATCAAGATAATGTCATAGCTCAAAATAAAGCTACCTATGAGAAAAACTGTAAAGCAGCTAGGCTTAACATTAAAATGTTAAACTCATTAAATGAAATACATATTAATGAAGAGAAGAGTGATGGCAGTATAGGAAGTCGTCCATTAACTGCCCCAGAAAAAGCAGATAAACTAGCACTAAGTGAAAAACACGAAAACCTTTACTGTAATAAATAACTAGACAAAGTTAATTGAGTTTAACAAGAACTCCAATAATAAGTAATCAAGCTAAGTATTCCTAGTACCTAGCTTGTTACTCTATATATCAACACGATTATTTAGCCGAAAAAGTTAATTCCCCTTCAACAACTTCTACTTTAATTGTACTGCCCTTAATAAATTCATTACCGAGTATTTTCTGTGCTAATGGGTTTTCTACACCTTGCTGGATTGCACGCTTTAAAGGTCTTGCTCCAAATATAGGGTCAAATCCTGCGGCGGATATAAGTGAAAGTGCCTCTTCACTTATTGTTAAGTTCAGCTCTTGCTCGATTAATCGCTCTGCTAACGCATCAATTTGTATTCTCGCAATTTTCTTAATTTGTTCTGCGATCAGAGGATGGAAAACTACAGATTCATCAACACGATTAATAAACTCAGGTTTGAAGTGTTGACCTAAAATGTTCATGACCTGCATTTTCATTTGTTCATACTGACTATCACCAGCCAACTCTTGAATAATATCTGAGCCAATATTCGAAGTCATAATAATGACTGTATTTTTGAAATCAACGGTTCTGCCCTGCCCATCCGTTAATCTACCATCATCGAGCACTTGCAATAATATGTTAAATACGTCGGGATGAGCTTTTTCAATTTCATCGAGCAATATTACTGAGTAAGGTTTTCTACGTACAGCCTCAGTTAAATAGCCTCCTTCTTCATAGCCAACATAACCAGGAGGAGCACCTACTAGGCGTGCAACCGAATGTTTTTCCATAAATTCTGACATATCAACGCGAATTAAAGCATCTTGAGAGTCAAACAAAAATTCAGCAAGTGCTTTAGTTAATTCAGTTTTACCAACCCCCGTTGGCCCTAAAAATAAAAAGGATCCTATCGGTTGGTTAGGATCGCTCAAACCAGCACGAGATCGTCTAATAGCATTAGCTACTGAAGTAACAGCTTCATGTTGACCAATTACATTTTGGTGTAAGTGATCTTCCATGTGCAATAACTTATCACGCTCTTGCTCCAACATCTTAGCAACAGGTATTCCGGTAGCTCGACTAAGAACATCAGCAATTTCAACATCAGTGACTTTGTTTGCCAATAAGGTCATTTCTTGCATTTCTGCTTGGCTAGCTAAATCTAATTGCTTTTCTAATTCGGGTAATCTTCCATACTGTAATTCAGACATGCGGTTTAAGTCACCCGTCCGTCTTGCCGCTTCAAGTTCAATACGTGCCTGTTCGAGTTCTTCTTTTATGGTGTGAGCACCATAAAGTGCTGCTTTTTCTGTCGTCCAAATTTCATCAAGTTCATCATACTTTTGCTGATTATCAGCGATGTGTTGTGAGATGATTGCCAAGCGCTTGACGGATGCTTCATCATCATCTTTCTCTAGCGCCTTTTGCTCCAGTTTTAGTTGAATTAATCGACGTTCGAGTCTATCTAAATCCTCGGGTTTAGAGTCCATTTGCAAACGAATACTTGAAGCCGCCTCGTCGATAAGATCAATAGCTTTATCAGGCAGTTGTCTATCACTGATATACCGATGAGATAATGTTGCCGCCGCTACAATAGCGGGATCGGTAATATTTACTGAATGATGCAGTTCATATCGTTCCTTTAAACCACGTAAAATGGCAATAGTATCTTCGACGCTCGGCTCTTCAATTAGTACTTTTTGAAAGCGTCGTTCAAGTGCGGCATCTTTTTCAATATATTTCCGGTATTCATCTAGCGTAGTTGCACCAACACAATGTAAGTCGCCCCGCGCTAATGCAGGTTTTAACATATTACCCGCATCCATCGCACCGTCAGATTTTCCAGCGCCAACCATAGTGTGCAATTCATCAATAAAGAGAATAACTTTACCTTCCTCTTTTGATAATTCATTTAACACCGCTTTTAAACGCTCTTCGAATTCACCTCGATATTTTGCCCCTGCAACAAGAGATCCCATATCCAATGATAAAACTCGTTTATTTTTTAAACCTTCTGGAACTTCATGGTCAACAATACGCTGAGCTAATCCTTCTGCAATCGCAGTTTTACCCACACCAGGTTGGCCAATAAGCACAGGATTATTTTTAGTACGGCGTTGCAATACTTGTAATGTACGACGAATTTCATCATCTCGACCGATAACGGGATCGAGCTTTCCTTGCTCAGCAAGTTCAGTTAAATCAACTGTATATTTATTTAAGGCTTGGCGAACATCTTCTGCATTTTGATCGTCAACATTTTGACCACCCCGAATATGATCAATCGCTGACTTTATTCGTTGGTGGTTTGCACCTAAGTCAGCAAGAATTTTCCCTAAACTACCTTTATCATCGATAGCTGCTAGTAAAAACATTTCTGAGGAAATGAATTTATCTGACATTTTTTGTGCATGTTTATCGCAAAGATTTAAAATACGGCCAGAGGCTGCTGATAATTGCACATCGCCAGCACTGTCTTGCACTTGCGCTAAAGACCCTAAAGCTTCTTCAAGCTTTCGACGCAAAGAACGCACATCAATACCTGCACTCTTCAATAACGCAATAACAGAATTACCGTTTTGATTAAGCAACGCCATCATTAAATGTACGGGTTCAATGAACTGATGATCTTTGCCAAGTGCCAGTGATTGTGCATCGGCAATGGATTCTTGAAATGATTGGGTAAAGCGATCTAATCGCATATTAACTCTCCTAACTTTCCCTATTACATAGTTAAGTTATAAGGCTAAAAGATTATTTTTCAATGCATATAAAGACATATGATTGATATAAGTCAATTAGGGAGTCTTTAATTCTATAGTGAGTAAATTGAGGTATTAACGTCGACAAATAACACTGGCCATACGACCCGTGATTTGCTGTTTTCTATATGAGTAATATGTTTCTGTTTCTTGATAGGTACACTTTGTAAGACTAGCAATGGCATTCACACCTAAAGATACTAGCTGTCGTCCGGCAATTTTCTGTAAATCGGCTAAATATTTTCCGTTATCTTGCATGACAAAAGCATCGTTGAATTCTTCATCTAGTTGAGTAAAGCTTTGCTTAACCTCCTCTCCCACTTCAAAAGAGTCTTTTCCGATGCATGGGCCAAGCCAAGCAACAATATCAGAAGGACTACTGTGCATTTTTGCGATCGTTTTAGCGACAATATTCCCTGCTAATGGACGCCAACCACCATGGATTGCGGCAATTTCAGTACCCATCCTATGACTTAATAATATTGGCAGGCAGTCTGCAGTCATTATAGCTAAAGCTATATTTTTCTGTCGAGTGATACTGGCATCAGCAACAATGGCCTGCTCATTTACACTAATGACAGTTACCACCTCATTACCATGCACCTGTTCTAACCATTGGATGTCGACTTCATCACTTAGTTTTTCAGCCTGATCGAAGAGCTGTTGACTAATAAAATAATTTAAAACATTACGATTGTGAGTAACGCGCTCAGCGTCATCACCAACATGTAATCCTAAATTAAAACCACCAAAAGTTGATGTGGCTTGTTCAGTTAACAATGGGGATGACGATGAATTTTGAGATAAATCAGGAGGAAGTTGTGATGTTTGTAGCGCGAGGACTTTATCATCAAGTGAAGATGATAAATTAACTGGCCATTTTACCAACTCAAAAGCTGAGTTGGTAAAATGTTCACGTTTACTATGACTAGTATTCGTCTTGACCATTAAGCTTATTATCTTCTTGAAGAAGGTCAATTAACTCAACAAAATCTGCTGGTAAATCCGCATGCCAAGTCATTTCTTCACCAGTGATTGGGTGAAATAAAGACAACATAGCTGCATGTAATGCTTGGCGTTTAAAGCTACGCAATTTCATTAATAACGCTTCTGTTGAGTTTTTTGGTGGACGAGGACGGCCGCCATAAACAGGGTCACCAACAAGTGGATGCGTGATATGAGACATATGAACACGAATTTGGTGCGTTCGACCAGTTTCTAAACGTAAACGTAAACGAGTATGTAAACGGTATTTTTCCATAACACGGTAATGTGTTACCGAAGGTCGTCCAATAAAAGAAACGGCCATTTGCGTACGTTTAGTAGAATGACGACCGATAGGCTCATCAACTAAACCGCCAGCAGTCATTACACCATTTGCTACCGCTTCATATTCGCGAGTAATTTCACGTAACTGTAATGCTTCAACCAAGTTAGTTTGCGCTGCAATTGTTTTTGCTACAACCATTAAACCGGTAGTGTCTTTATCAAGACGATGAACAATACCTGCACGCGGCACAACGTTAAGCTCAGGACAATGATGCAATAAAGCATTAAGTACTGTGCCATCTGGATTACCAGCGCCAGGGTGAACAACTAAACCAGCAGGTTTATTTATCACTAAAATATAGTCATCTTCATAGACAATATTTAAGGGAATATTTTGGGCTTCAAAACGTAATTCAGGTTCAACTTTTGCATTAATTTCAATAAGTTCACCGCCATACATTTTCTCTCTGGCACGGGTGAGTACTTCACCATTTACGCGTACTTGTCCGGCTACAATCCAATCTTTTAAGCGTGAACGTGAATAATCAGGAAACATTTGCGCTAATGATTGGTCAAAACGTTTACCTAAACACGATTCAGGCACGGTATCTTGATGTTGGATGATTTCTGGCATTAAATTCTCTTTAAACTCGATTAAACCTAGCGTATTAATCAAATTACCATTTGCACTGTGCAAGGTAAGATTGCTAGGGTAGAATGCATATTCTTAAATATATAAGCATTTTACCCGTTTACGCGATGGTTTGATATTTATTTTAATTAAAACAAAGTAGCGATAATAAATTTCATGGAAAAATTGACAGTAAAAATTATTTTAACCGTTCTAGCATTGACCTTAACTGGTTGTTCATCCTCTGAAAATGAGATAGACAAGGTACCAGATAAG
>OLHM01000562.1_pt1 | contig 10720 bp, 9 predicted proteins | sample 1609611 | NCBI WGS metagenome assembly OLHM01 (sample SAMN05416891, study PRJEB24817) | seawater metagenome | isolation source: Sea water | place: Canada:Atlantic | collected 2013-11 | reverse complement strand
AGTATATGGTATTTGATGGCTATTCAAGCATTATTTGTTGTTTTTTGAACAAATAGTTTTTCATCACTTGAAAGAGCAACACCAGATGAGGGTATTAAAGGTGTGAGGCAGCTGTTATATAAACCCAAACGTTTGCCAAATATACTTAGCACTGCGTGAGAATCCTGTGTTTGGACGTCATTAGGAGATAGATAGAGTTAGGACACTCGTTCGAAGAAGCATCAATAGATAATGAAGCGATACAAGAGAAAGTCACTTGAAGAGACAAAGTACTTAGTTGAGACGATTAATTGAATGATATTTTTATTTAAAAAAGGATTTTATAAATAGTATTAAATAAGATTTTTGTAAAATACTAACCATAAATGAATATTAGAAATATTCATTTATGGTTAGTAAGAAAATGGGACTAAAGGTGACGTTGTCTTAAGTCAGCGCTTCGATAATTATTTTTAGATTAACTTGTGATCAAAGGTGCAGGTTATTTAAGTTCAAGAGTCGTTAATTGAGCTTCAAATTGTTCTGAACCTCCTTTAACTTGATAGAGTTTGACTAATAAATAATTTAACTCTGGGGCAAACCAAGCGTAGGTGATGCGCTTTTTTTCAACAATTTCACGCTTTAATCGAATCGTTTTGACTAAACCGTAGGGCAGGATCAACTCTTCTTTGCCGTCATATTGATATTGATAATTTTTAATAGATCCCTTTGTGCTGATGACGGGGTATATAAAGCGTTTCTGCTCTGGGTTGTTAATCAAATCAATACGATTTTGTAGATGATAACTCAGTTTATCTAGCAGGCCATCCGTGAAATCAAGCGATATCTTTTTATCCTTTTTCAAATCTGTCGCCGTTTTTTCAGCTAAATCATACTGCCATTGATAGTACTTATCACGACCAGTTCCTTCACGTTTATAGTCATAACTTAAAGGTATCACCTGATTATCTTTGATATCAACAATGGCAGTTTCAGTTCTTGTATCAGAAAAAATTAACCAACTGATATCGGTCTCATAGTGGTATTTTATTTTACCATCATCAAGGTAACTTAATTCTCGGATAGCTTCGCCTACAGGGTCTGATTTACGTAATAGTGTGTAGGTAGCACGAAATGCAGGAATAGTTTTAGCAAATGAGTTTTGTTGTTGTGCTGCTGGTGACGATGCAATATCAGTAGCAGAAGCCATCAAAGGTAAAGTTAAAAAGAGTAAAGAGAGGAGTTTTCGCATCAAATAGTCCAGAAGCAATGAGTATACTTTTATACTAACAGCTTCTGTCTAGGGTAGAGCAACAATTTGGTAATTATTTGTGGTGCCGTTTGTTGTAATGTTGGTTAAAACATTTGAATGTTCTTCATACAAATAACAGCACTTAAGTTGCAGTAGTTTAGTTTATAATTATCAGTTTAAACTAAACAGGTTAGTCTGCCGCATAGCCTGAAACGGGCAATACATTATCATCTAATACTGCATCGTCACCTTGCATACTTAGTCTTTGTTCAGCGAACCATTTTACAACTAATGGATAGATGCGATGTTCTTGCTCATGTACTCTCGCCGCTAAATCATCACTTGTATCACCTTCAAATACAGGAACTTTAGCCTGAAGAATAACGGGACCACCATCAAGTTCTTCAGTAACAAAGTGTACGCTAACGCCGTGTACGTCATCACCAGCATCAATAGCGCGTTGGTGAGTATTTAAACCTTGATATTTAGGCAATAAGGAAGGGTGAATGTTTAATAACTTCCCTTGAAAATGTTGCACAAAGTTTGGTGTAAGAATGCGCATAAAGCCGGCTAATACAATTAAGTCTGCATCAAAACAATCAATCTTCTTGATCAGTGCTTGGTCGTAATCTTCACGGCTAGCAAAATCTTTGTGAGAAAGAGTTACGGTGTCAATATCTGAATTTTGAGCACGAGTCAGGCCATAGGCATCGGCTTTATTTGAAACGACTCCAACAACTTCTGCGGGATAATTACTGTCAGTGCAGGCATCAATAATGGCTTGTAAATTAGTGCCACCGCCAGAGATTAATACTACTATTTTGCTCGACATATATTTTCCTACTTTACTTAATAAAAGGTTAATAAAGGATTGATAAAATTGTGATAAATAAAAGGGGCTAGTAAATAGCCCCTTTAGTATAACTTTGTATGCTTTATATGATAGCTACTTAAGCAAAAACTACTTGCTCTTCACCGTCAGTTTTATCAGCAATTGCGCCAATATGCCAAGCATTTTCACCGTGTGCGGTTAGCACTTCGATACTCTGTGCTACTTTATCAGCAGGAACAACGATTATCATGCCAACACCACAGTTAAAGGTGCGGTACATTTCATGTTCAGTGATATTACCTTTTTCTTGTAACCAGTTGAATATGCTAGGCCATTCCCAGCTATCACCTTTAATCACTGCTTGTGCAGTTTCAGGTAATACACGTGGAATATTTTCCCAGAAACCGCCACCAGTGATATGAGATAATGCATGAACATCAACATTTTTTAATAACTCAAGCACAGATTTTACATAAATCTTTGTAGGCTCAAGTAAATGGTCAGCAATTTTCTTGCCCTCTAGTAATTCATCAGTGTCAGTATTGTTTACTTCTAATACTTTACGAATTAATGAAAAACCATTTGAGTGAGGTCCAGAAGCACCAAGTGCAATCAGTTGATCACCAGCAGAAACATTAGTTCCGTCAATTAAGCGTGATTTTTCAGCTACACCAACACAAAAACCAGCAATATCATAATCGCCTTTATGGTACATGCCTGGCATTTCAGCGGTTTCACCACCAACAAGAGCACAACCAGATTGAATACAACCTTCAGCAATACCTTCAACTACTGACGAAGCAACAGCAACATCAAGTTTGTCGGTAGCATAATAATCGAGGAAGAATAATGGTTCAGCACCTTGAACAATAAGGTCATTAACACACATAGCGACTAAATCAATACCAACGGTATCGTGTTTGGCTAAATCTATAGCTAAACGTAATTTAGTACCTACACCGTCGGTACCAGCAACTAGTACAGGCTCTTTATAACCTGTAGGTAATTGACATACCGAACCAAAACCACCTAAACCACCCATAACTTCTGGGCGTGTTGTGCGTTTTACTGCACCTTTAATGTTTTCAACAAGGGCATTACCAGCATCAATATCAACACCAGCATCTTTATAGCTTAACGACTGTTTTTGTTCGCTCACGGGAAACCTCAGAAATTACCGACAGTATTTTAAGGGCCGTATTCTACCAGCGCAAAGACTCATACTCAAGACGATAAACAGTATCTTCGTCTTGTTTTCTTTTATTGTTGTATTTCCAAAGAGCTGATACTAAACCTTTTAGTATTCACTCCGCTCGAATCAAAAGGCTCAGCGGTAAGGCAAAGAGTGAAAATAGCGGTTATTCCTAATAATGTGTTTGTTATATTTACAGCCAAATTATTCCATTAGCATGTCTTTATTTATTTTATTACATGCAAAAAAATTACGACTATTTTGCATATTGCTCATATATAGGGAAGTTATGCGAGCTTTCTAAAAATTGCCCATTGTGGATTATTTAATAATGAAGGATCGAACCAAAACTAATGGGGCATTAGAGCTTGACTCTAAACAGTTGTTGTTTTTCTGTACTACTAATACAGCGCTAAGTAGGAAATAAAGTGAATAGAGTGGGTATTATGAATATTTGCGGGTATTAATTGCTGTCAATGTGGTAAGATAACGCATATAAAATCATAGAGTTTTTAAAATTTTTAGTCGATATGTTTAGATTTTCCTTTGTATTAATTATGCTGGTATTTTCGTTAGTTAGCGCTAATTTAGCTGCGCTTGAAGTGAACGATCTTTACCAAGCCAATGTTGTTGTCGACTCACAGGCGCGTGAACAACGTGAACAGGCCATAAAAAAAGCCCTCCAAGGTGTATTTTTAAAAATTGGCGGCAAGAAAAGTGTTTTAACACATGATGTGTTACAAAAAGCCCAAAAAAAAGCCAGTCGCTACGTTAGTCAATATAGATACCAACGCAAAGATGAAGAACTAAGCCTTGTCGTTAGTTTTGATGAAAATAAGGTAAATCAATTATTTAAAGAAGCTAACCTCGCATTGTGGGGGAGCTTACGTCCACAGGTATTATTGTGGTTGATTGATGAGCAAGGTATAAGCCGTAATATCGTAGCTTCTGATGCAGACAATATAATCCCATCAACTATTAATGATTTTTCAATTGAGCGTGGTTTACCCATTGTTATGCCGTTAATGGACTTAACAGATAATGAACAAGTGTTGTTAAGTGATTTTTGGGGCTATTTCCCTGAACAAATCTTGCAAGCTTCACAGCGCTATTTTGCTGATACAATCGTAGTAATGAGGGTATCTGATTCTACCTTAGTTGTTGATGCCGACAACAATGAAGCAACTCAAACTTCTACTAATACAGCGTGCGGTTTGTTATGCGAAAAAAATGAACTGATTACCCCTAAAGTGTTGGATTGGCGAGTGTTCACCCAAGGTGTTCTTTATACGCAACAATATGAAGGTGTTGATAAAATTAGTTTGATTGGACAAGGGTTGTCTGATATCTCTGAGTTAATATATCAATCATACGCTTTGTCTACGACAGCAGAAAATGACTTTGTTATAGAAGTTAAAAATGTCACCTCGTTAGCAAATGATATGCAGTTGTTTAACTTTTTAAAAGATTTGTCAGCGGTTAAAGCGGTCACATTAATTAGTGCTCAAGGTGATGTTCGCCAATTTAAGTTAGACTTAATTGGTTCAAAAGCATCATTTTTAGCCTCATTAAAGTTAAATAATAAGTTAACACAACACCTTGATAATCTACTCGATGGCTTTTCTCATACGCAAGAATTTAATGTGCAGCAATTCAATAGCCAAGGTCGAGATGGTATAGACCTCAACAGTGAAGCTAATGATCAAGTAAAGATTACAGTTTTAGGCGAAGCTGATACCAATGAAATTAACAAACCATCAGAAAACATTAAAAACAAAGAAGGTCTCTTAGATAGCGATATCTCAGTGACTACCCCTACGGTAGAGAATGATAGAAATGTTAATACTGATTCCGCCGATGAACTTACTAAGAAAGATGAATTGCAAATAATAACAGAAGCACAACCACAACTAATAATTGTACCTCAAGTGCCAGTTTTTTATTGGGAGCAAGGATGAAGCAAGTGGCTCAATTAACCCTGATGGTGCAACTACCTGATGATGAAACGTTTGATAGTTTTAAAAGTGATATTAATCACGGGATTGTTAGTCAGTTAAAATCCTTTATAGAATCACAACAAGAAACGCCACATAGCTTTTATCTCTTCGGCTTGACCAGTGTTGGGAAGTCTCATTTAATGCATGCAAGTAGCACATATGCTGCTCAGATTGGAAAATCTTCTGTGTGTTTATCATGCGCAGAGTTGAAACAATTACCAGTAGAAGTATTAGATGGTTTAGAGCAAATAGACTTAATCTGTTTAGATGATATTCATTTGATTGCGGGCGATACCCGCTGGCAACAAGCTATTTTTGACTTATATAATAGAGTGCTTGAGCAGAATAATTATTTATTAATCTCCGGCGATGAAAGTGCTCAACAACTAGGTATAACTTTACCTGATTTAGTCTCAAGACTTAGTTGGGGTTTAACTGAACAGGTTAAGCCTCTTGATGATGAAGAGAAGGTTATTGCCATTCAGTATCGTGCCACGCAGCGTGGTTTGTTTTTATCTGATGAGGTGGTTAAGTTTTTACTTAATCGCTTGAGCAGGGATATGGGCAGCTTAATCAACTCACTGGATGTGCTAGATAAAGCTTCTATACAAGAGCAAAGAAAAATCACCATTCCTTTTATCAAAGAAGTGCTAACGCTTCAATAGCTTTACCTAAATAGCATAGAGCAGTAAAGCAACAAAAAACGCGATTATTTAATCGCGTTTTTTTGTGTCGCAAGAATAATGCTATTAGCACTGAAGTGGTAGAGCATTAATGCGCAGGTAATGGCTTTTGATAATAACGCGTAAAGTTATTTTCTTTTTCAGCATTAACCTTGGTTGTTGAAGCTTCTGGATCACTAGTGAATATAGAGAAGCTGTTACGGTTTTTTACCATGGCTCTACTTTCTAACGCTTCGGGGCTGATGGTTAAATTCTCAAGCCAGTTACTGCCTTCAACCATTTCAATAGGCTTAGCTACCAAAGTCATAGCAGTTTGGCTATCAAACTCAGGTAAAACACGACTAGCGCTAAAAAGTACTCTGTCTCGCAACTTATCATCGCCAATACGGCCACGTTGTCCCCACGTGACGTTATAATCTGCGGCGGAAATACTCTCACCAACGGGTTGATTAGTGATTGCTACATCGCGGATTACATCAAAGCGATTTTGCATCATCAACTCTTCAAATAACATGGCGTAATCTTCACGTAGACTTGAGTAAGCATAAAAATCTGAGGCACCTTCAGGACTAAAAAACACTTCAATGTCTTTTGGTAAGTAATTTTTTTGTGTTTGGGTAGCGGACTCGCCAGCAAAGCTTACTTGCGCTAATCCGCGCATCTCTTGGCTATTGAGCGGGAAGGTAATAGCAAGTTCATCAGATTCAAAAGTTGTACTGGTGGCGGCATCTAGGACACGCTGACTACCATTATGGACATACCATTCATAACTTGGAAAAAAATCATTAGCGTGAGCCAGCTCATGGTACATTAAAGAGGTTAAGCGAAATAAAGCATCTTCGGCTGTTCTATTGACACGTTCAGATTTGCTATAACTTTCGCTCGCATAAGCATTATCCTTCACGTAACGCCAAGGCATGACGAATTGTAAATCGTTACCAAAATCGGCTCGATAATCAGGCGCTTCATTAATAGTATCGCGCTCTTGTGGGGTTAACCAAAAATTTTCTGCATCTAAATATATCGCTCCCGTCGCTGCCCAGTAAAAAGAAGGGCGTACGTCATAAGAAATAATGATGGCGGTTGTTGCTCTAAGTAAGTTTTTTATATCGTTATTGCTATCATTATTGGTCAGAAAGTCTTTAAACCTGTCGCCCATCCAGTGATGTGATACCACAACTCGGTCCATAATATCCTCAATTGAAGGCGCTATAGATGAGTTGTTTACTTCTTTTGCAAGCAAAGGTGTTTGGGCTAATGTGCATGAGCTGGTTAAAGTATTCGAGTACACACAATTAATGAGATCATCAGCATAAGGACTGGTGCTGTTATAAACAAAAACCGAAGCTTTGCGATCAGAAAAATAAGCATTACTACTAATTTCAGTCGCTGGCTCTACTAGAACGGCTACTTGATCGCGATACCTTGTATTACTATCGGAATCTGTAGCTGATGCCTCGAAAGAAATAATTGTATCGAATTCAACCAGGGGAGCATCAAAAAAAAGAGTTAATTCACCATCAGTACTTTCACTAGTTAAGGTAACCCTAGGGCCTTCAACTTGCCGCCATTGCAAGGTACTAGTATTGAATGTGTCGGGAATTTGACTACGAAATGATACCTTGTTACCCGCTAAAGCTTCATGAGAAAGTCGTGTAGTTAACTTATGATAATCACCGCTCACGGTAATACTTTTATTTAAAGTTTGCTCTAATTCATCATTGAGCATAAAACTGACACTGAAAGTGTAATCGCCAGCTAGCGTTGGTGTAAAAGAAACAACTTTACTGCTCTTTGCGAAAAGTAATATGGGCTCACCGGCCGTTTGCTCCCAATTAATTTGACTAACGCTATCAAAAGGAAAGTGAAGAAGAAGATCTACGCTTTGATTTACATTTTGTACTTCATCCAGTTGTATTATGCTAGCCGCTGGATAAGTAGTCGCAGGCTTATTATCACTACTATCACAAGCAGTCAGTACTACGGTGAAAAGTATGGGTAACAAGGTGGTTTTTACAAAATTAAAGCGCATTCACTCCTTCCTTCTTTTTTAAATCCGGTACCTGAGCTATTTACTCTCTTTCTTTTTACGAATGCTTAGACCTAGCTCTTGCCCGCGAAATTTAGCGTAATAAGTAGCACCAAAAAACATAGCACTTGCAAAAATTAACTCCAACATTGCCCACAATCTGTCTTCTGGTAGTACCCAAAGGGTTGTTAAACTATGCAAAAAGTAGATTAAAACAATAAAGTTTGACCAAGCATAGGTAAATGGGTTTCCTTGTATTAAACCTTTTAATGGAAACAATAACGGTAAGGTAAACATTAACAGTGATGTTGTTGTACTCAAGCTTTCACTTGGACTTAATACGATTAACCATAACGGCATAAATACTAATAAAGAAAAGTAACCAGCTAAGGCTATTTTTTTATAATTACTCGTTGAAAATCTTTGTTTGTTCATTAGTCTACTTATCTACATTAAGGATTGAATGGTAATTTAGTAACTTACTATTTAAAAAATGTTAAAACGTTTTCAGGAGGTCGGCCAATAATAGCTTTACTACCATCAGTTACAATAGGGCGTTCAATAAGTTTCGCCGTATTTGCCATGGCGTTAATGAGATCTTCTTCATTAGCCTCTTTTAAATTATTTTCAGTAAACTCTGTTTCTTTTACACGCATCATTTCGATAGCTGTACAATTAAGCTGTGTTAATAATTGTTTAATCTGTGCGTGATCAATAGGTGTTTTTAAGTACTCAACAATAGTGACTTCTTGATTTGTTTTTTGTGCTTGTTCTTCAAGTAATGCAAGTGTTTGGCGACTCTTAGAACATCTTGAGTTGTGATAAATAGTAAACATGGTTTTCCTTTAATAATTAATTGCTAGTTAAATGGTCATAAAAATGTCAGCAAGCAGACAAACGTTTAAATTGTTATAGACGTTTTAATCTATTCTCTTGTTCTTGTAATTGTAATATTCGGGCCTTTACTCTTTTTTGCATTAAAGGCTGTTCGTCAAGAAAGGCATAACTGGTCTGCAATTCATCAACGGCTTTTGGGTATGCGCCCAGTAATGCATATACTTCTGCTTTATTCATGTGCATTAAACCCGTTTTTTCTTGAGTTCGATACAAGGTTGTTAATATATCATAAGCGATAAAGTTACCGGGATTAACTGATAAAAAGTCCTGTAATATCTGTGCTGCAAGATCATATTCTTTTACGCTGAGTAGGGCGTTTGCATAGTTTAAACTGACTACCTGATTGTTAGGCATGAATAAGTTTAATCGTTCAAGCATCTTTATGGCTTTATCCGCTTGATTATTGGCTATGTAAACGTCGGTTAATGCATCAACATAAAATAAATTATCCTTATCATTATTCTCTAACATTTCTAATAACTGTAAAGCTTCGCGAGTTTGTTTGTTTTCAAAATACGAGAGTGCTAAACCATATTGTGCGGCAGCTTTGATAGCGTAGCGCTTTTTTTCCAACTGTAGTTTATAGAAACTAATATTGGATTTTGCATCCCCTTGATATCTCGACTTTAATCTTGCTTTGGTTAATTCAAAACCTAAACTCGGTGGCAAAGGTCTTGCTGGATAATTTAATGCACGCTGTCGAGCATCAGCTATACGCGATTCAGGTAATGGATGAGTAAGCAACATTGCTGGAGGTTTGCTAGCATAGCGGTATTTAGTCGACATTTTGCTAAAAAAGCTGGCTGCACCTTGCGGATCAAAATTACTACTTGCTAGTAATGCAATACCTACTCTATCTGCTTCTTTTTCATTACCACGCGTGTAGTTAATGCTGGCTTGTTGCGTGACTGCCATACTTGCGCTCAGTGCGGCGATACCAACACTTGGGTTAACCAAGGTAATCAAAACACTAGACAGCATAGCCGCCATGGTTAAACCTTGGGTTTGACTCTGTGATTCAAGACGACGGGCTAAATGGCGCTGAGTAACATGAGAAATTTCATGCGCGATAACAGAAGCTAATTCACTTTCCGTGTCTGCTGTTGTTATTAAACCACTATGGATGCCTACATGACCGCCAAAAAAAGCAAAAGCGTTTAATTCGTTATTATTGATAAGAAAAAACTCAAAGGCATAATTCACTCCTTGAGCATTTTTCACTAGGCTATTACCTAAGTGATTTATATACTCAATGAGTACAGGATCTTGAATTAGCGGTTGTGAACCGCGTAATTGACGCATCATTGCTTTACCGATTTGTAACTCTTTATCGGTTGATAATACGCTGTAACCTGAAATGCCTATATCGGGTAATTTATTTTTGTTGTTTTGATTATCAATGGCACTAGCGTTAAAACTAGTGGCCGCTGCAATGCCTAATGTAAATAACAAGGCAGTTAACATGGGTTTTAGGTTAAGCAATATTACATCCTAGGGTCATAATGGAAATATTCGAGAGTGACAAAGATCACTTAGGTGTTTTGGGTAAGGATATTACCATTTCTTTTGGCTATTTCTTGGTAAAACTCCGCTATACTATAGCCTTTGACCACAATAACCTGAAAAGATTCGCTTAAAGTTGTGATTAATTCTTTAACTTTGTAATGCGCATATTTTAGCAGCGCTTTATCTGCTTCATCGCCACTTTGAAAACAGTAAATAGCAAATGCAACTAAGCTATTAAGACGAAATAGCATCTGTGTCTTCTCAGGTACCCAATGATTAAACGGACAATTGCCTTTATCAATCATACTATGGGAAACAATTTCTCCATCCATTGCAGGGTAACAGTGTAACTC
>OLHM01000561.1_pt1 | contig 10732 bp, 7 predicted proteins | sample 1609611 | NCBI WGS metagenome assembly OLHM01 (sample SAMN05416891, study PRJEB24817) | seawater metagenome | isolation source: Sea water | place: Canada:Atlantic | collected 2013-11 | reverse complement strand
TACTATTAACACCTTGGCTTTTTTTTAGCCTTCTCATTCTTACTTCGTCTATGGCTAATTTATTTAAATTTCCATTGTTCTTTGGTGTTGATTTCTTATTTGCCAGTGTATTCGTTTTTATTGCTATACATCATATAGGTATGCGTGCAGGCATTATTGTTGCCCTATTGCCAAGCATATATACCATTTTTTTATGGGGACATAATTATGCTTTTATTCTGTATCTTTCTGAGGCAATCGTAGTTGGTTACCTTTATAAAAGACTAAAAAATCTAATTATTGCAAGTAGTTTTTTTTGGTTTTTTATTGGTCCGTCACTAATATATTTTTTTTATCAAGATGTCATGGGGTTGGATACTTTGACATGGCAACTGATTATGGTAAAACAAATTTTTAATGGGGTGCTAAATACAATCATCGCCATCTTACTCATAAATTTCTTTCATATTTCGAGCCCTAATAATCGAACAACAAAATCTAAATTGGAAGAGTCTATTATATGGTTTACAACTGGAATAGTAATAGTTCCGCTTTTAATTATTATGGAGTTAGAAGGTATTAATGCATATTCTAAAATGAATAAAGAGGGAGCTAAGCTGATTAATCATATTTATGACGTGGAACTGAAGTTAATTTCTCAAAATGTGGAAGATGAAATACTAAGAAAAAGAAGTATTCTCGTTGAGTTAGCACAAAATAAAAATATTATGACATTTTTTGAAAACAAAAAAAATCATATTTTTAATGACTCAATAACTTCATTGTTAAATGTTTTTGACCGTGTTGTATTAGTTACTAAAGACGGGAGTGTTGCTGGGGCATATGTTCCTAGTCGTGACAGTTTTGATGATAATATTTTGTGGGAAGATTTATCATTTCAACAGTACTTTAAGGATTTATTTAATAAGAATAAGGCATATGTTAGTAACAGCTATATTGGGAACAAGAATAAAAATATTATCTCAGTTAATGCACCTATTATTGGAAAGGGTCAGAATAAATACAAATTGATAGGAGTATTTAGAAAAGAGTACCTATCCTCCATATTAAATAAAAGAATAGATCATATTGAACCGTTTATTATTGAGCTGAACGATGAAAAATCAAATGTAATTACTTCGAATCATTCAAATTTACATAACTTAAGAGACTTAAGTATTGAATGGTCAAATATAATTTTAGAAGATGATACCGACATAATACATTTTATTATTAAGAATAAATCGGTTCCATTAATGACACGCTGGAGTACATCATATTTTAAAAAAGAGCGGGTGGTTTCAGATACTATTCCTTGGAAAGTATCTGTTTTATTTCCATTAAAAGATCATATTGATGAACTTAGAAAAACTTATACTTTAATAATATTAGTAGCTATGGGGCTAGTGTTTTTATCAATTATGATTGCTCACTTTTTTTCTAGGGCGATTGTAAAGCCATTTATCGAACTTACCAAAACAGTTGGAATGATTGATGATAATAATCTAGATAAGGATATTGTTTGGCCACAAAGCAAAATTTATGAAGCGTCTATCTTGATAGATACACTTAAAAGTAATCGACAAGTTATTGCTAACACTTTTTCAGCTTTAACTAAAAAGAATATTGAAAATGAGACTATTACTAAATCACTTAAAGTTAGCCAACAATCTCTAGATAGTATTTTGGCAAATGTTAATGAATGTATAATCACTTGTAATGATGAAGGGATAATTAAATCTGCTAACAAGTCAACCCATTGGGTTTTTGGGTATGAGTACGGTACGTTAATAGGCAAACATATTTATCTGTTAATAACTGAAGACTTTAGTGAATCAAATGGTGAAACAGTACCATTATATCTAAATTCAGATATTCCTTTATTCGACAAATTAAGTACAAGTGATTTTGGTCGCTATGCAAATGGTGGTCTTTTTCCTATTGAAATAAGTATGACAGAAACCGATAACACTAAAGATAAACTATTGATTGCGGTAATACGTGATATAAGCGCTAAATTAGAAATTGAAGCGATGCGAAAAGCATCATCACACAGAATTAAAATGTTCTTTAGTGTAGCATCTGAAGGGATATTTTTCTACGAGAATGGATTAATACTTGATGTAAATGAAAGTGGTGCGCAGATGTTAGGTTATGATATTCAGGAGCTTATAGGAAAGAATATAAATGAATTAACACTGTTTGATGCTGATTTTTTATATCTATCAGATTCAAAAAACACTTGGGAAGCAGATGCAATATGTAAAGACGGTACAAGTCTAGCGGTAGAAGTTAAAACTGGAAATAAATATTTCAATGGAACTCGGTATATTTCATTTAAAAATGTTAAATATCGTAAAAAAATTGAAAGTGAAATTGCACAAAAAGTACTTGACCTGACTATTCTCATCGATACTGCTAACGCCCCTATTTTTGGTATTGATATTCATGGCAATATAAACGAGTGGAATCTAAAATCAGCTGAAATTACGGGTTTTAAAGCTGAGGAAGTATTGGGTAAAAACCTAGTCAATAAATTTATCACAGAAGATTATCGTGAGTCAGTAAATGAAGTTTTACATAAAGCATTAAAAGGGAATGAAACCTCTAACTTCGAGTTTCCACTTTATACAAAAAATAAAAGTCTTGTCATGGTGTTATTGAATGCTGCTACGCGACGTAATTCAATGGGAGATATTATTGGTGTTGTGGGTGTCGGCCAAGACATTACAGAGCTGGATAGTTATCGTTCTGAAATGGAAAGAAAAGTTAACGACCGTACTCGTGAACTAGATTCCATCTTTATATTAAGTTCAGATGGGATCGTATTAGCGAACTCTGAAAATAATATTTCCTATATAAACCCTGCTTTTTCAACTATGACAAGTCTTAGCGAATCTGACGTTCTTGGTAAAAGTGGACAGTTTTTTACTCAACTAATGTCAAAATTACTTAACCCTAAATACCTTGATGATATGAAAGGTAATACGTGTATTGGTGGTGGTAATTGTGATCAATTGGTTTATCTTTTACGTCCAAAAAAATGCATTCTTGAATGTAGTATTAGGACAATGTTTGATGCTGAAGGGGGCAAAAAAGGACAAGTGTTATATTTTAGAGATGTTACCCACTCAACAGAAATTGACAATATGAAAAGTGAATTCCTGTCAACTGCAGCCCATGAATTACGAACACCTTTAGCGAGTATATATGGATTCTCAGAATTATTATTAACTCGTGATTATGATGAAAAAATGTCAGGTGAAATGATTGAAACGATTCACCGTCAATCATTAAATTTGAAACATTTATTAGATGAACTACTTGATTTGTCACGTATTGAGGAAAGAGCAGGAAAGGATTTTTATATGATGGATAATTCTCTTGAAACCCTTGTAATACAATCAAGTTCTGAAGCTGAAGGCGCATTTTTGGGACGTGAAATTGAAATTCAATCATCAGGTTATTGGCCAATTTTGTCTTTTGATGTTGATAAAATTCGTCAGGTATTTAATAACTTGATCAGTAATGGGTTTAAATATTCCCCTGATAATGAAAAAGTTATATTAAAAACCATAGAAAGAGAAAAGAATGGAGTGATGCAGTTTGGTGTCAGCATTATTGATAAAGGTATAGGTATGACACCTTATCAACTTTCTCGTCTTGGTGAACGATTTTACCGAGCCGATGACTCGGGGGCTATAGCAGGTACAGGTTTAGGAGTATCACTCGTTAAAGAGATAATGTCTATTCATGGCGGAGAAGCTGAGTTTATTAGTACTAAAGGGCATGGAATGAGCGCAACTATTTGGTTGCCTATTATTTTGAATAAATATACTGAGGAATAAATGATGAATAAAAAAAGAGTTTTAATCGTTGACGATCAAGGCGAATTACGAAAATTAGTACGTATGACACTTGATTTTGGTGATTACGAGTTACATGAAGCAGAAAGTGGTCAACGAGCCTTGGAGTTAGCCAAAGTGATCCAACCTGATTTGATCATTTTAGATGTGATGATGCCTGGTGAATTTGACGGCTATCAGGTTTGTGAAAAGCTAAAGCAAGCTAATAGTGGAAAAATTCCATACGTCATGCTTTTAACTGCTCGAGGGCAAAAAACTGATCTTGAAGAAGGTACTCGTGTTGGTGCAGATGATTATCTTATTAAACCTTTCAGTCCATTGGAGCTAATTGGAAATGTTAATAATGCATTATCATCAGAGGTTCTTAAGAGTGGCTCTTACGGAATATTAAAAGTTAATTCAAAAGTGTATAGGTAGTGTAATAGATTCATTGGTTGTACAGCCTATTTCAACTAAAAATAGGAAAAATATTGTTGGGGCACTATTTAAGTTATGGAACTAGAGAACATAGAATTACAATCGCAGCTTTTTCTTTATGCTGAAGATATGCAAAAACTACTCGTTGAGCGTGACGTGGCGGTTAAAAATGAGAAGGAAAAAAATGCCTCATATAAACAATTAGAACGATTTACCCACGACTTTATGATCTTGATGGAACAAAAAGAAAAGTCACATAAAGCGCTTGAGTTATCTCATCTTGATAGTATAAAACGTTTAGCATCCGCTGCAGAATTTAAGGATGATGATACAGGAATTCATATTATTAGAATGAGTCGCTTTTCTTCAATTATTGCCAGAGCTTACGGTAAAAATAAAGATTATTGTAAGTTACTTGAACAAGCTAGCCCTATGCATGATATAGGGAAAATAGGTATACCTGATAATGTATTGAAAAAAAAGGGGAAACTAACAGAAAAAGAATGGGAGTGTATGCGTAAGCATCCAGAGTATGGGGCTAATATTTTAAGCGGCTCAGACGTTCCTGTATTAAAAATGGCTGAAGAAGTTGCTCTTGCGCACCATGAAAAGTTTGATGGTAGTGGATATCCTTCAAATTTAAAAGGTGAAAAAATACCTTTAAGTGCACGAATTGTCGCCTTGGCTGATTATTTCGATGCACTTACAATGGACAGGTGTTATCGCCCAGCATTTTCTGATGAAAAAGCACTGGCTATGGTGAAAGAAAATAATGGCAGTCATTTTGACCCTGATGTTGTTAAAGCCTTTCTCTTGGTTAGTGATGAAATTATTAACGAACGGGACAGGATTAATAAGGAAAATTAACGGTGATTTAAATGACCTAAATACAAGAATAATTAAAAGGGATAAGTAATGAAAAAGATAATAGTACTACCGCTCATTTTATTAATGCATTTAGCACAGGCTGAAGGCATATTAAAATTAGGTGTCGTGCCTCAACAATCTGCTTCTAGCTTGGCTAAAGCATGGGTGCCACTGACTCTATTTTTATCAAATGAAATAGGTAAAAAAATTCGCTTTGAAACTGCTCCTAATATACCTGAATTTGAAAATAGAGTAGCGGCGGAAATGTACGATATTGTTTACTTAAATCCATATCACTATACTATTTTCAGCAAATCTACAGGTCTACGTGCTATTGCTAAACAAAAAGGCAAGCGTATTAAGGGGATTATTGTTGTAGACAGAGACAGCACAATATCTAGTTTAGATATGTTAAATGACGCCGAGATAGCTTTTCCTGCTCCAGCTGCGTTTGCTGCAACTGTTCTACCGCAAGCAAATTTAACACGTCGAAATATACCATTTACGCCATCATACGTATCTTCTCATGATTCTGTTTATGCTGGTGTTGTAAAAGGTTTTTTTGTCGCTGGAGGAGGCATTGAGCGCACCTTATCTACTTTACCCAAAGATTTATCAAATAAACTAAAGGTCATTTGGCGGTCAGAAGGTTATACACCTCATGCTTTCGCCGTACACCCAAGAGTAAGCGATGAAACGGCTAGCCGTATTCAGAACGCTTTGGTTTCATTAAGTTCACTAGAAGAAGGAGAGAATATTCTTAACCGGTTAGGTTTTAATACGGGCATTGTCAAAAGTGTTGATAGTGACTGGGATGATGTTAGGGCACTTAACATCCAAATATTAGACTTATAAGAGAAATTTATAAAGATGTTTAAATTTTCATTCAAAATGAAAACTATTTTGGGTATCGCTATTATAGAATTTTTTTTTCTATTTATATTGGTTTTAAATAGTCGATCTATTTTATATGAAACCATAGAATCTAATATTAAAGAGCGTGTGCAAAATATTTCTAAATTAGTCGCGATAGCATCAGTAAATGCTGTTATTTCTAAAGATATAGCTACGTTAGAGTCAATCGTAGACTCAGCGATGACCACCTCCAATATTATTTATATCAAGATACGAGATTTAGATCATGTCTTGGTAGAGCGTGGTGAGCAAGCTTTTTTAGACCGTAAATTTAAAGCAGATAACTCTATCGAACAAAGTGAGCATGACCAATCCTACGACGCATATTCAGATATCTTTGTTGGAAAATATCAATTTGGAAAAGTTGAAATAGGACTTTCTGTTGCTGAACAAAAGGCAATTATTAAAGGTGCAACACATAACCTAAGTACAATCGCTGTAATTGAACTGGTTTTCGTAGGAGTGTTTTCATTGCTACTTGGTATAGCGCTAACAAAGCGCCTTATACTTTTACAAGAGGCAGCGATGAAGATCTCTCAAGGTGAAACGGGGTTGCAAATATCTCTTAAAGGTAATGATGAGGTAACGGATGCATCGAGAGCTTTTAATTTGATGTCGACTAGAATTGAAGAAGTCACTCAGACATTGAAATCTGATAATGCGCGAATGGATGCCATAATGAATACGGCTATGGATGCTATTTTTATGATTAGTTTAGACGGTGTGGTTCACTCTATTAATCGAGCGACATATATTCTTTTTTGCTGTGAAGGTAAAAATATTATTGGTCAAAGTCTATCTGATTTTATTCCTGAATTTTACTTTTGGGATACACAACCATCGACAGGGGGAAATGTACAGCATGTTGATGGAGTAACGTTTAATGGTAAAAAAATCCCCTTGGAAATTCATTCGAATAGTATGGTTCTTGATAATCAAACATATATAGTGGGAGTAATCCGTAACCTGACGGTTATCAATAATCTCCAATTTGAAATGGAAGCGGTGTTTAATTTAAGTCCAAATGGTTTTTTGATTCTTACTAACAATTTGACTATTTCGTATGTGAATCCGGCGTTATATTCAATATTTTCATTGGTAACAGACTCTTTAAGTGGTCATAACTGGGAGTATTTTACGGGTGTACTAGATAAATCAATGGATCATGAAAAGCATAAACACTTGAAACTATTAGATGAATTATTAACTGACAATATTCTGTATTTAACATTACCTGAAGAAAAGATACTTCGTGTCTCTCGACAAAAGATAGACAGAAATGATGTTGACTCCTCAGACATATTATTCTTCGTTGATATTACTCATGAAACGATTGTAGACAAAATGAAAAGTGAGTTTCTGACCACTGCAGCACATGAGCTTCGTACCCCCTTATCAAGTGTAATGGGCTTTAGTGAGCTATTAACTATGCATTACTATGGTCCAGAAAAAACCAAAGAAATAGCGAAAAGTATTAATAAACAATCAATACGCCTCAAACAGATAGTCGATGATTTATTAGATATTGCCAGTATTGAAAGTAAAACTATTGATATGCTTGATATGGTTCAAGACACATTGGAGATAACACTAATAGAGTTATGTGAAGATTATTCTGGCAGTGATAATTTTCACTCTATTGATTTTCATAAACCCAAATTCTGGCCTATCGTAGAATTTGAACCATCTAAAATTCATCAGATCATCTCCAACATACTGAATAATGCCTATAAATACTCGCCAAACAGCCCAAAAGTGAAGGTTTCTACCACAATGAGAATAATAGATAAAAAATCAGAATTTGGTGTAATAGTTGAAGATAACGGCATAGGGATGACACCTGAAAACTTGTCGCATGTGGGGGAGCGATTCTACAGGGCAGATAACTCAGGAAACATAGCGGGTACTGGTTTGGGAATAAGTATAATTAAAGAAATTATAAGTATGCATAAAGGACAGTTGCAAATAGAAAGTACACTTGGAGAAGGCACCATCGTAACTGTCTGGCTGCCTACTATATCAGCCAACAACCGTTGGTGATTTATGTAATGATCAACTAAAACTAGATAGTATTTAAGCCACTTTTTTCCACTCATTTAGTTTTTGATATGGTGTCATGTAATCAATAGCTGCATATCGAAGCCTATAATTATAAAACTGAATGTAATTTTCTACTTCACTAACTGCCGATTGATGATTTATAAAACAAACAGCATTCAAACGTTCTGTCTTCAAGCTTCTAAAGAAACGTTCCATTACCGCATTATCCCAACAATTTCCTCGACGGCTCATACTCGCCGTTATATTAGCTTTTACTAACAAATGTCTGTGTTCTTCTGTGAAAGTCTGGAAAAAGCAGAAAGCGTAGAGCAATAGTTAGCAGTTAGGTGAATACGGTTCTAGAGGTAGAATTAGCACCAAATACTCCGTGAGCGGTTTAGTTATTTGACGTATAAATTGCCGTTAGATAATCAAGATGTCCAGTCCGCTTTCGTATCAAAGTGAACATAAAACAGGATTATTTTGACCAGTGAATTAGGTCAGGTTTGTGGCTACTGCCCTTAGAGTTATATTTTAGAAATTAGCTATTTCAAAGTTTAATTAAATTTTTTGAAAGGTATTTTCAGCGCTTAAACGTAATAATTCCAGTTTCCGATTTTATTTAAAGGTTTCCATCTTTATTCAACTTCTACAGTAACTAAAATCCATATTTATTTTAAAATTGGTTTACCCTATGAGAACCCACCTTTATCAATATGCTTTAGATATCTTTTTACTGCCTCAAAGCCTCCATTATCGACTTCCTCTTGTGCAGTTTTGTTAAGTGCAGGGATTACTTCATTTTTATACCAATTAAGCGATGCTTGTTCAGAATTACTCCATCCCTGTATGAAGTTTAAAATATATTCTTCTTGTTCTTTTCGAGTCATCTTCAATTACTTTTCCTATACCACAACTGAATTAAGCAACTTAAGTTTATCCATCGAGTTGCTGGATATTTGATACAGTTCGAAATCTTCAATTTTAAGTTGTTCATGCTTAAATCTTCCAACAATTCCCATCACACGAAGATCTTTAACGAAACCCATTTCTTCCGTATTTTCTATGAGTAAAGGATCATCAAAACCTTCTGGTTTGATTGGCCCAAGAGTCTCCACTTCTTCACCTATAACTATACCATCGTCATTATTGTCTAAAACAACATCTTCACCGTTCTTATCTGTATCGGTAATATCAGTAGTTAATTCTTCATCCATATTTGTGAATTTAACTCTGCTTAAACCATCAGGAATGTCTTGCGCTACTCGATATGCGTACTCAACTAAACTTGGCTCCGCAGGAATAAACATATAAGCCTCTTGGTTTGGCGCATCTGTTTTCCTCAATATACGTCCTAAAATTTGGCGGAAATACATCTCAGTTTTTATATTGGTAAGGTTGCAACATACTTGCAGTCTTGGAATGTTCGTTCCCTCGCTAACCATCCCCACACTAATCAGCCACTTATCCTTACTCTTCCTGAACTGTTTAATAATCTTATTCGGCTTATTTTCATTGCTAGTAACTATAATGGCATCAGTATTGAACTCACTTTTCATTATTTGCCTAATTCTATAAGCATGAGCAATTGACGACGCTATGACTAAACCTCCAGCATTATCATTAACGGTTCTCAACTCACTGAGTTTATCGATGGCCCTATGCAAAAGCTGTTCAATTACCAAGTCGTTCCTCACTATCTCTGAGTAAGGCATGATATTTTGTGATAAAAGATCTAAAAAGCTATTAAAACTACGTTGTTCGCCATTATTAGTAACAGTGATCCTGTCGTTATCTACAGCTACAATTTGAGGCACTCGGCAAACATCATCCAGTACGGCTTGTTTTAAGCCATAAACATAGTCACATATTACAGCCCCCGACTTCACACAGTATTCAGAGAGTGCTATTGGTAACGAATCGGAACGCCAAGGTGTGCCAGTTAACGCTATAGTGTATGCCGCTTTATCCTGTATTTTATCAATGATCGGAGCACCCCAAGCATTAGCATCATCATCACAAGAACCTGCACAATGATGGATCTCATCAAAGATCACAAATACTCGATACTGATCAAATAGACGCCATATTCGATCTGATATGGAACTCAACTTTTGATAGGTAAATGAATCACCTAATGCACCTATTTCCCCATCAAAATGGGTGCCAAACTGCTCCACTAATGACTCACTAAAATCAGAAGCAACAACAGATGAAGGAGAAAAACAAATAACCAGGTCTATTAAACCCTGTTCATGTAGCTTTTTAGCAAGCACTGAAGCCATAAGAGTCTTTCCTGCTCCTGGTGTTGCGAGTGCTAAAAAGTGTTTTTTTAAATTTGTGTAATTTGAAATTGCTGAGTTAATGCACTCAGACTGCCAATCTCTTAATATCATGTATTTTATTTCTCGGTTGTGTTTCTTAAAAGCTCACCAATAGCATTGATTTTCCCTTTTAAAATATGATTTCTTTCTTGTGTTGCCATGTACTTAGCTTTTAGATTATTTTTCATGCTCGGATATTGCTCCCATAATGTAAGATAAAGCTCTAACTCACCTAGTCCCTCTAGTAACTCCACATTGTGTTTTTTTAGGCATGTAGACAGTTCTTGAGAATAATTGTGTCCATCATTTCCATACCCATCCAAG
>OLHM01000559.1_pt1 | contig 10817 bp, 9 predicted proteins | sample 1609611 | NCBI WGS metagenome assembly OLHM01 (sample SAMN05416891, study PRJEB24817) | seawater metagenome | isolation source: Sea water | place: Canada:Atlantic | collected 2013-11 | reverse complement strand
GGAGATGTGTATAAGAGACAGAATATCAACAATAATCGAACTTCAGCATTCTTTAAAACCAGAATTTAATTTTAAAATTAATTTTAGTTTAGAAAAATATATTCAAGCTTTTTTTGATGGTATCGCCAATAGAATATCTGAATATAAAACCTTAAAAGCTGAAGAAAAAAGAAGAAGACAACTTGAGGAAATTGAAAAAAAAGAAAAAGAAAAATTACAAATTCAAAAACAAAAAGTAAAGGAAGAAGAGGAACAAACTAAATTCCAAGAAAAAGCATTAAAAGAAGAAATTAAACTTGAAAAAGAAAGAGCAAGAGACATAAAGTTATTTTTACGTAAGGAGCAAGCATTACTTAGAATTGAACATGCTGAAAGACAAAAACAATTTCTAAAACAATTGCAGTTAGAAAAACAGATAGAAAAATTTAGAATAAGAGAAATTAAAGAATTAGAAAAACTTGAAAAAATTTCATTAAAAGAAAAAAGAGATGATTATGCTGGTCTTCAAGCAAGAATAGAGAAATTAAAAGATAAATATAGAATTATACGAGATCAAAAAATTAGAGAAAGAGTAGAGGCTCTAGGAGTAAAAATTCAAGGTGATGAGGATAGAGAAACTTTACTCCAAAAAGAGAAAGACTATAAAATTTCGAGGCAGAAAATTGAACTTTCTCTTGAAAGTTTTTATAGAAGTGCCAGCAGTTTAGTTTTTCAACTTAACAAACGACACATCACTAGACACATGTCTATTTTTAGATGTATTGACCAAAGATTTGAAACTGGTGAAATCTTTATTAAATGGGATGAAGCACCAGATGAAGAGTGGTTGTTGTTAATTTATATAAAAAATAATTCACCTGATGAAGGAATAGTTATTGAAGATAAATCAGACCCTGAGAAAAATTCTTCTCATGAATTTAAATCAAATGAAATATTTAAAGCCTCTGATCTAATGGTCGACTCGTTAACGCAGTTAATTTCAAGAAAAAGAGCTAAAAAAGATTAAATTAGACACTATCTTCTTTAATTAATCTTTCAATTTCAGGTATCAGCTCACGACTTTTAAATGAGGGGTAAAATTTTAATGCATTCTCAATACTCTTAATTGCTTTTTCATATTCTTGAAGTTTTATGAAAATTCTTGCTTGTCCTGATAAAGCCCCAAAGTGTCTAGGCTCTATATCTAAAACTTTATCAATATCATTTAATGAATTTTTAAATTGGCTCATTAAAAAATATACCGTTGCTCTTTTATTCCAAGCTTCAGACCATTTGGGGTCATTCTCCAATATATTACTAAAAACTTTTAATGCATAATTATAATCACCATATTGCATCAGCTCTGTTCCAAACTCTAATTTTTCAGTTAATTTAAAATCATTGGGATGCTCATTCCAAATAGACCAAATTTTTTGTTCCAATAAAGCAGCACTTTTTGAATTGTTAATAGTTTGAAGTTGGTCAAAAAGATTATTTAAGATATTTTTTTGAGAAGACTGCGCAGAAGAAATAAAACTAAATATAAATAAAAATAGTATAAAAATTTTCATATCTAAAATATATTTTATTCAGTATCTCTTCTCAACATTAAAAAACTATTTTAAAAGTTGTTTTTTATTTTTTAGAAATAAAAAGAAAGCAATAATCTCATAAAAAAATGAAAATAAAGTAAAGATTATAGGGGTTTTAAAAAAACTATAAAGAAACTTGTATTTAGGAATTTTTTTCCACACTAATAAAAAGGCTTCTGCCCCTCCAATTACCTTCTCCCCATCTTTAATATGGAGTCTACGTAAAAGGCTCTTACCATTTTTTTGAGTTTCTATTTCTGCAGATTTATTATTTGTGATATCTACCCACTCAATATCTTTAACATCCTGTTTTTTGTACAAGTTTATTTCAGCACGGCAAATTTTACATGAATTATTAAAATAAACTTTCACAATCTATTTTTTATCTTTCCAAGCTGTCATTCCACCAGTCATATTTTTTACATTTTTTATTCCCATTTCTTGCATAGTTTTTGTTGCAAGTGTGCTTTGACCTCCAAGACCACAAAAAACTATATATTCTTTATCAGGATTTTTCTTAAACATTTCATTTTCTAAAGGACTGCCATCAGCAAGATAAAACTCTAATAAGCCTCTTTCTAAATTTACAGCATTACCAATAGTTTCTGACTCAAAACTATTTTTATCTCTTACGTCTATAAATTGAACATTTGGGTCATTTAGTTTTTCTTTGGCTTCATCAACCGAAATATTTTGTATCTCGTTAGAAACGTTCATTAATTCATCAAATTTTTTCATTATATTGTCCTTTTTTTTAATTTATTCCTAAAATTATATAGAATCCGATAGATTGTATATGTGCGAAATACGACAATTGAAAAAATAATTATAACTATTACTTGTTATCTATGAGTGATTTTTTTACTAAAACAGATTTATCAAGAAAAGATGCGGAAAGCATTATTTCTGAAACATTAAATAATTGTGATGATGGTGAGCTTTACTTGGAAAATTCTAAAAGTGAATCTATTGTACTTGATGATGATAAAATAAAGAGTTCTAGTTATAGTTCTGATCTAGGATATGGCTTAAGAGCTGTAACGGGTGAAGTAGTAGCTTATTCTCATTCAAATGAAATTTCAAAAAAATCATTAAAACAATCTGCTAGCAATCTAAGCTCAACATTAAAATCTCAAAATGGTATCTACAATCATGAAATTCCACAAACTAATGAAAAATTTTATAAAGATGTTAATCCGATAGAAGAAAAATCACTACAATCTAAATTAGATCTTTTAAAAGAAGTTAACAACTATACGAGAGCCAAAGGTGGAATGGTTCAGCAAGTTACTGCCAGTTTTGCAGGCGAGCATAAATCTATAGAAATTATAAGATCTGGAGGCGAAGTCTTAACAGATGTTAGGCCTTTAATTCGTTTTAATGTTTCAGTCATGCTTGAGAAAGATGGAAAAAAAGAAACAGGAGTTTATGGAATTGGTGGAAGACAATCTTATGATGAATACCTTAAAGATGATAATTGGAAAAAAGTATGTGATGAAGCATTTAGAATTGCTTCAGTAAACCTTGAAAGCAAACCTGCACCAGCAGGAGAAATGAAAGTTGTTTTAGGATCTGGTTGGCCAGCAATACTCATCCATGAAGCTATAGGACATGGCCTTGAAGGTGACTTTAATAGAAAAAAAACATCTGCTTTTCATAATTTAATGGGTCAAAGAGTTGCTAGTGAAGGTGTTACTATTGTTGATGATGGAACTCTTCATAATAGAAGAGGAAGTTTAACAATAGATGATGAGGGGACACCAACTGAAAAAACTGTTTTAATAGAAAATGGTATATTAAAAAATTTTATGCAAGATCGACTAAATGCTAGATTAATGAATACAAGATCCACAGGTAGTGGAAGACGAGAAAGTTACAAACATGTTGTTCTCCCAAGAATGAGAAACACAATGATGTTAAATGGAAAATATTCTCAAGAAGAGATGATTAAATCAGTTGATAAAGGAATATTTGCGGTAAGTTTTGGAGGCGGACAAGTTGATATTACTTCAGGAAAATTTGTATTTAACTGTACAGAGGCTTATGAAATTATTAACGGTAAAATTGGATCACCTATTAAGGGGGCAACGTTAATTGGTGATGGTCCTTCAATTTTAAAAGAGGTTTCATTAGTTGGAAATAACATGATGCTTGACCCAGGTATTGGAACTTGTGGAAAAGCTGGGCAAGGTGTTCCAGTAGGTGTGGCGCAACCATCGATTTTAATTGATAAAATGACTGTTGGTGGAACTCAATTATAAATCATATGGTTAAAGATCAAGATTATTTAAAAAAGACAGCTTCTTTTTGCATAGATTTAGCAAAAAAACTTGGAGCAACAGATTCAACTGCTGCTGTGATGCACTCCATCTCAGAAACGGTAAATTTTAGAAATAAAAAATTAGACGAATCTGATAGATCAGATAGCTTAGGTGTTAGTCTTACAACCTATATTGGTAAAAAAAAATCAAGTATTTCTTCTTCAAATCTTACAGAAGAAAATATCAAGACATTGGTAGAAAGATGTATTGAGACAACAAAAATTACTCCAGAAGATGAATATAATTCATTGCCAGATAAAGACTTACTGGCTAATAAAATTAATGATCTAAATTTATATGATGATGACCATATAGAGAATGATGAAAAAATTGAATATTTAAAAGAAGTAGAAGAGGCTGCATTTCAAAAAAAAGAAATTATTAATACAGAAACTGGTTTCTCCGAGTCAAAATCAAATTTTATATTAGCAAGCAGTGATGGCTTTTTAAATGGTTATAAGTCTTCTTCTTTTTCAGCATCATGTGTTGCTGTAGCAAAAGATTCTAATAATAAAATGGAAAGAGATTATGAATTTACCAGCACTTGTCATCTAAATGATATGTTAAAGCCTAGCCAAATTGGTGCAATAGCAGCAAAAAAAACATTACAAAAATTAGATCCAAGAAAAATAGAAAGTGAAAAAATTAGTATTGTCTTTGATAGAAGAATTTCAAAAGGAATGTTGAGTGTTTTTGCAAGTGCAATATCTGCTTCTTCTATTGCAAGAGGCACATCTTTTTTAAAAGATAAAATTAATGAAGAAATATTTACATCTTCAATAAATATTTTTGATAAACCCAATATAGTTAAAGGATTAGGTTCAAGATATTTTGATTCTGAAGGAGTAAAAACTGATGAATTAAAATTAGTAGATCAAGGTATTTTAAAACATTATTTAGTGGATACTTACAATGGGAAAAAGCTAAACCTTAAGTCAAATGGCAGAAGCGGTGGAACAAGTAATTTATATTTTGAAAAAGGTTCTATTTCATACAAGGAATTATTAAAATTAAACCAAAGAACTTTATACATTACAGAAACCATCGGTCATGGAAGCAATTTAGTTACAGGAGATTATTCAGTTGGTGCCACAGGGTTTATGGTTGAAAATGGAGTGTTTAAATATCCAGTAAGTGAAATAACTATTGCTGGAAATTTTAAAGACATATTCAAAAACATTACCTTAGCTGACGATCTTGAGTTTAAATATTCTACAAATGCTCCTACGATGTTAATAGAAGGTATGGTAGTTGCAGGTAAATGAAGGACTTTTGTATTATTGGTTCTGGCATTTCTGGTGCAACAATTGCAAACTCTCTTAGTAAAAAATATTCATTAGATGTTTATGATAAGGCAAGAGGGGTTGGGGGAAGATCATCTAATAAAAAGCTTAATAAGAATGAAAGCTTTGATCATGGTGTTCAGTATATTTCACCAAAAAGTATCCAATTTAAAAGTTTTATAAAAAGTTTAATTTCAAAAAAAATTCTTAAAAAGTGGACTGGAAATCATATTTTTCTTAATGATAATAAAAAAGAGGATAAGAACCATATTAAGATAATTGGTAAAAAGGGGAATAATGCAATTAGTAAATATTTATTAAAAAATATTAACTGTAATTTTAGTAGTGAGGTTATTAAAATTGCTAATAAAAAAAAAGTTTGGGAAATATCTTTCTCAGATGGATCAATAAAATTTTATAAATCTTTAATATTAACCTGTCCATTCCCTCAATTAAAAAAACTTTCAAAAAAATATATTAAACATTCATTTATAAATAAAAGAATTAAAATGGATGCAAATATAACTGTCATGATGACTACAAAAAAAAGTAAACTTAATGTTAGTAGTTATTTTTTTAATGATAAAATTTTAGGCTGGGCTGGAAATGAAAATAGTAAAATGCGTTTTAAAAGTAAAAATGATCTTTGGACCCTACAAAGTACTTACTCATGGGCAAATAAAGAGATTAATAAAAATCGAGACAATAATAAATTGAACACAAAAACTTTGATTGAGCAGTTTTTTAAGCTTACAGGTATAAAAAAAACTAAAGTCTTATTTTCATTAAATCATGGATGGAAATATTCATCTAACTCAAAACCTTTAAGAATTAAAAGTTATTGGAATTCTTCTTTAAACCTTGGAGTTTGTGCGGATTGGTTTGTTGGACCTAGATTAGAATCGGGATGGATAAGTGCTCAAGATCTTTTTAATAAAATAAATAAATAATTTTATTCAAACTTTTTAACCTTATATTCCCAATTTCCTAATCTAGAATAAGTAACTTTTAAAATTAAAGAATTTTTTTTATTAAACCATATATCAAAATTAAGTCTTTTATCTTTTGGTAAAGACATGTCTTTTGAGGTTAATTTAAAATGATCTACCTCATAAGTTTTACCATAAAGTTCAATTTTTTCTTTACCGATAAACGTTACTACCTGTTCTTTGATACTACCTGATACTGGGCTAATTTGACTATCAGTTTGTAAAATTTTGTGGCTCCACCAGTTTCCAATTACGTTTTTTGTTGATGCCACACCACTATAGGAAGAACCTTGAATATCAAATTTATCTGTTTGTTCATTAAATTCTAAATCTACATATTTTTCTTTATCATTTTGAAGTGTTTTAGAATTAAAAGAAATCAATTTATCTTTAATATATTTTTCCTCTCCGTACCCTTCAATTTCAAAAATTGTTGCCCCAAATAACTTTACTGTAAACTTAATTTGATTTGTGACTGTTGTCTTATCTCCATCCTTTTTAAAAAAATAGTAATTATAGCCAATAACTTCACCATCTTTTAAAATCTCCATTTCAATTTTATTAAATTTATTATAATGCGCCATGTGGGCATTAGAGCTAAGTGAATATGTTAAAAAGAAAATTAGTATAAAAAATTTTTTCATAAAGTGTTAACAATAATAGACTTTAATTTTAAAAGAAGTAATTTATTAAAAAATGTTCTTGAAAATCAAAAATATTCCTAAAGTTTATTGGAGTTCTGAAAAACCATTAAATCTTAAACCAAAAATTTCAACTTTCTTTTTTTTGTGTCTTGGATTAACTTTATTTGGTTTAGGTGAGGGATTATTAATTGTCTCTTTTGCTGGAGCCTCACCTTGGTCTGTTCTTGCACAAGGTATTGCATTGAATGTTGATTTTTCTACTGGAATAATAACTATATTTGTAAGCATTGGTGTTTTACTGTTGTGGTTACCTTTAAAACAAAAACCTGGAATTGGAACAATCTTAAATGCAATAATTATTGGTTTGATGATTGATGTCTGCATAAAATTTGTGCCAACACCTGAAAATTATATTTATCAAATATTTTTGGCCATTATAGCGGTACTCACAGTAGGGCTTGGTGGTGGTATTTATCTAGTGGCTAATTTAGGAGCTGGACCAAGAGATGGACTAATGGTTGGTTTACAAAAAAAAACAAATTTACCGATTGCTATTGTTAGAGCTTTTCTTGAAATTACAGTGATGTCTATCGGTTGGTATTTGGGTGGTACAGTAGGAGTTGGAACTTTATTATTTGCTTTTGGAATTGGACCAGCTGTTGCTCTTAGTTTATTTATTGTTGGAAAGTTTTTTAATTAAAGAGGTGTTGACGATTTTTCGTTCTTTTTTCTATCATTAGGATTAAGAATTGCTTTTCTCAATCTAAGAGATTTAGGGGTAATTTCTAATGCTTCATCAGTATTTAACATACTTAGCTGTTCTGCAATTGACATTTGTCTTACTGGAGTTAGCACAACGTTTTCGTCAGTTCCTTGAGTTCTCATGTTAGTTAACTGTTTACCCTTCATAACGTTAATAATCATATCACCAGCTTTTGGGGCCAATCCAACAATCATTCCTTCATAAACAGGATCATTATGAGTTACAAACATTTCACCTCTCGCCTGTAAGTTAAATATTGCAAATGCAACAGCTTTTCCGTTTGCCATTGAAATTAAAGCACCATTTTTTCTGCCATCCATCTCACCTTCAAATTTTCCGTAACCATGGAAGATTCTATTAATTACACCAGTACCTTTTGTTAAAGTTAAAAATCTACTTGTGTAACCCATCAAGCCTCTTGTTGGTGCATGAAAGATTAATCTTTTTTTATCTTTTCCTGTATCTTTAAGATCAAGTAATTTACCTTTTCTTCTGTTCATCGAATCAATAATTTTTGATGAAAACTCTTCATCTAAATCAACTGTGATTTCTTCAATAGGCTCCATTCTGTTTCCATTTTCATCTTTTTGAAACAAAACTTTTGGAGGGCTTACTGTCATCTCAAAACCTTCACGTCTCATTTGCGTTAATAAGATTTCAAGCATTAATTCACCACGTCCACTAATTACAAAAGCATCTACATTATTATTTTGAGAAAAAGAAATCCCAACATTGTTTTGTGCTTCAGTGACCAATCTATCTCTGATTTGAGTACTTGTTAATTTTTTACCTTCTGTCCCAGCTAAAGGTGAACTATTAACACTTATAGTAATAGACATAGTGGGAGGATCTATTGGCGTTGCGTGTATTGGTTCAGTCACTTCTAGATCACAAATTGTATCAGCCACGTTAGCTTTTTCTAAACCTGCAATTATAACAATATCACCCGCTTCACCAACTTCGATGGGTACTTTTTTTGTTCCCTCGTATCTAAAAATTTTAGTTAATCTACCTTCATCAACTTTCTCACCTTTAAGATTTATTGCCTTAATAGGTTGATTAGCTTTTGCTGTACCTTGAGATATTTTTCCAACCAAGCTTCTTCCTAAAAAACTATCTGCATACAATAAAGTAGATAGCATTGCGAAAGGCTTCGTTTTATCAAGCTCAGCAGGGTTTACATGCTCTATAATCAAATCTAATAGTGGGTGAAGATTTTCTCTTGGTCCATCAACTTCTTTGCTAGCCCATCCAGATCTTCCACTAGCGTATAAAACTGGAAAGTCTAATTGCTCTTCATTTGCATCTAAACTTACAAATAAATCAAATGTTTCATCTAAAACTTCGTCAGCTCTTTGATCTGCTTTATCTAATTTGTTAATTATAACAATTGGTCTTAATCCTTGCTTAAGAGCTTTTGCTAAAACAAATTTTGTTTGAGGCATTACACCTTCAGCAGAATCGATAAGTAATAATGCTCCATCAGCCATACTTAATACACGCTCAACTTCTGCAGCAAAATCTCTGTGACCAGGTGTATCAATAATATTAATTCTTGAATCTTTCCAGTTGATTGAAGCAGGTTTAGCTAAAATAGTAATTCCTCTTTCTTTTTCTAGCTCACCAGAATCCATTAACCTTTCATCAACAACTTCATTTTCTCTAAATGAACCACTCTGTTTCATAAGGGTATCAATCATGGTAGTTTTACCATGGTCGACGTGTGCAATAATTGTGATGTTTCGAATATTGTTTTTCATAATTTGAGGCTCTTATACATCAATTGAGTCATTTGAAAACTTAAAAAAACCCATTATTTCCTTATTAAAGCTATTTTAATAAAAAATTAGCTTCTTGTGATTATTAAAAAAACGTATAGATATCGCTATACAAATTAGACGTATTAAAGGATTAAGAGCATATCTCCTTAAGTTTTAAAAAATCTAAATACCCAAATGGAAAACTTTAAATTACTAAAAATAGAAGATTCGTTAAAAAATTCATTGGAAAAAATGAAGTTTACGAAACCAACTCCAATTCAAGCTATGGCAATACCAGTTGCTTTAGAGGGAAAAGATATTTTAGGAACGGCCCAAACAGGAACTGGAAAAACATTAGCTTTTAGTATCCCTTTAATTAATAAATTAATATTAGATAAAAATGCTTTTGCGTTAGTTATGTGCCCAACTAGAGAGCTTGCAACTCAAGTAATGGCTGCAATTAAGAGTATTATTAGCGATAAAATTAATATTAAAACTGCCTTGCTTATTGGTGGAGAGGCAATGCAAAAACAACTTAGACAACTGGGAAACAGATCTAGAATAATTGTTGGAACACCAGGAAGAATTAATGATCACTTAAAAAGAAAAAGCTTAAATTTATCAGCTACTAAATATTTAGTGTTAGATGAAACTGATAGAATGTTGGACATGGGGTTTACTCCTCAAATAGAGTTAATTTTAAAATTTGTTCCAAAGGATCATCAAACCTTATTATTTTCAGCAACATTACCTCAGAATATTGTTAGAATTTCTGAAAGATATCTAAATAAGCCTCAAAGAATTTCAACAGGGTCAACATCAGTTCCTATTGCAAAAATTAAACAAGAAACCCTTCAAGTTTTTAAAGAAAATAAATACGATCAACTAGTAGATCAATTTATAGCAAGAAAAGGATCAATATTAGTTTTTGTTAAAACTAAAAGAGGTGCTGATAAAATGGTTAAGCGTCTTAAAGAAGAAGGTCATTCAGCTGATGCTATTCATGGAGATCTTCGTCAAAGTAAAAGAGATCGTGTAATTACTTCATTTAGAAAAGGCCTTAAGAGAATATTAATTGCAACAGATGTTGCTGCAAGAGGTTTAGATATTCCATTAATTCAGCACGTAATAAATTATGACCTTCCACAAGTGCCAGAAGATTATGTTCATAGAATTGGAAGAACTGCTAGAGCAGGAACAGAAGGTTCTGCTTTAACTTTTCTTACACCAGATGATAGGTCGATGTGGAACGAAATTAGTAAATTAATTGATCCGAATTTTAAACCTGCGCCACGTGGAGCAAGAGGAGATTCAAGAGGTGGTAAAAGAGGAAAAGCACCATACAATAAAAAAAGAAAATTCAGAGACGAAAAAAAATCTAGTTATGGAAGATCTAGCTCATCATCAAGAGATGGAGAGAAAAAAAGTTTCGGTTATAAAGGAAAATCTAGTTTTGGAGATAAATCAAAACCATCTAGTTATGGAA
>OLHM01000558.1_pt1 | contig 10825 bp, 11 predicted proteins | sample 1609611 | NCBI WGS metagenome assembly OLHM01 (sample SAMN05416891, study PRJEB24817) | seawater metagenome | isolation source: Sea water | place: Canada:Atlantic | collected 2013-11 | reverse complement strand
ATGTTTGGTCTGAGCCTAAGTGAATGAAAATATCTTCTTCAAAGAAACTTTCCCACACATCGACAATATTACCAATATAAGCGATAGAAACGACTTCTTCGTTTGCTTGCGCTGCTTTAACACGCGTAACAAGCTGATCCATATTATCAATTAATTCATCAACCCAACCTTGCTGATGACGCTTAGTTGCAGCGTTAGCGTTAACTTCGGCACAAACCGTTACACAGTTAGCAATGTTACCTGCTTTAGGTTGTGCGCCACTCATGCCGCCTAAACCCGCAGTAAGGAAAATTTTACCTTGGGTTTTTTCGTCTTTCTTTCCACCGGCATTAAGCACTTTACGAAAAGCGTTCATCACCGTAATCGTCGTTCCGTGTACTATGCCTTGTGGACCAATGTACATAAATGAACCCGCAGTCATCTGCCCGTACTGAGTGACACCTAAGGCATTGAACTTTTCCCAGTCATCAGGCTGAGAATAGTTAGGGATCATCATACCGTTAGTGACAACAACACGTGGTGCATCTTCCGATGATGGGAATAACCCCATAGGATGGCCAGAGTATAAATGTAAAGTTTGGTCGCTTTCCATCTCACTTAAATACTTCATTGTTAATAAGTATTGTGCCCAGTTTTGGAATACTGCACCATTACCACCATAAGTAATTAGCTCTTCCGGATGCTGCGCAACAGCAGGATCTAAGTTATTTTCCACCATTAACATAATCGCTGCCGCTTGCTGACATTTTGCTGGATAGTCAGAAATTGAACGAGCTTGCATATGATAGCTTGGCTTAAAGCGATACATATAAATACGGCCAAAGTCTTTTAACTCTTGCGCAAATTCAGTCGCTAACTCTTGATGCCATTCTTTTGGAAAGTAGCGCAAAGCATTTCTTACTGCTAACTGTTTTTCGTCTACAGAAAGGATATCTTTACGCTTAGGGGCTTGGTTAGCATCCGCGGGATAAGGCTTTGCTTGTGGCAATACACTTGGAATACCTTGCTTAATTTCTTCTTGAAAATCTCTAGTCTTTTCCATGGTCAGGCTCCCTAATTATTTACTTTCATCAGCGCCAAAGCGCACTTTAAACGCTTGCGTTTTAACTAACTTAATCATGGCATCGATATCAGGCTTAAGTAATCTATCTTCTTCAAGCTTAGATACTTTATCTCTGATTATTTTGTGGTTTAGCTCAATAATGTCCGAACATTTATTAGGTCGTCTAAATTCGATGGCTTGCGCTGCATACATTAATTCGATACCGAATATTTTTTCTACATTGCCTAAAATTTGGTTTAATTGTCTTCCCGAAATACTGCCCATAGAAACATGGTCTTCTTGACCCATAGACGTTGGTACACTATCTGCTGATGGTGGGAAACAAAGTGATTTATTTTCTGTAACCAGTGCCGCTGTTGCGTACTGTGGAATCATCATACCTGAGTTTAAACCACCTGCAGAGGTCAGTAATCTTGGTAAACCGTGTAAACCTTCAAGAAGTAAGTAACAACGTCTGTCAGAAATATTACCTAATTCAGAAGCAGCTATTGAAGCATAATCAAGTACCATAGCAAGAGGTTGGCCATGAAAACTACCACCTGAAATTGCTTCTTCACTACTGATAACAATTGGGTTATCAGTCACTGAGTTCATTTCAATTTCAGCTAATTCTTCTAAGTGGTAAAACGCATTACGTGATGCACCATGCACTTGTGGAATACAACGTAATGAATAAGGGTCTTGAACACGCTCACATCCTTCATGGTCAGCCATGTTTTGTGAACCTTTAAAGAAACTTCTCATACGCGCAGCAACTTCCAAGTTACCTTTAAATGCACGTGTTTGATGTAGCTCTTCTCTAAATGGAGATTCGCTGCCTTGCATGCCTTCAATACTCATTGCACCGGTCAGATCTGCTAAGTCTAATAAGTAACTCATCTTAGTTAATGCTGTAATGGCATGTGACAAAATAAACTGAGTACCGTTAATTAACGCCAAACCTTCTTTGGCTTGCAGGTCCATAATATCTAGACCATTTTCAATAAGAAGTGGTGCTGCAGGTACTATTATTCCGTCCTGCCAGAATTCACCTTCACCAAGTAATGGTAAGAATAGGTGAGAAAGTGGCGCTAAATCACCTGATGCACCTACTGAGCCTTGCTCTGGTACCACAGGGATTAAATCAAGTTTGATGAACGCTAACATACGTTCTACTACTTCAAGGCGAATACCCGAAAAGCCTTGGCTTAATGCATGTACCTTAGTGATCAACATCAGCTTTGAAATTGCTTTTTCGATTGGCTCACCAACACCTACGGCATGGGTGATAAGTAGGTTTTTTTGTAATAAATTAGTATCTTCAGGAGAAATTTGTGTATCACATAAAGGGCCAAAACCTGTATTGATACCATATACCGCTTTATCTGAAGCCGCCATTTTCTCAACTCTTTGGCGACTTGTGTTAATTTTATCTATAGCTTCTTGGCAAAGCTCGGCTTTAATACTGCCGTCAGCAATACCATTTACAATATCAAGATTTAAACGGTCAATACCATATTTAAACGTCATCTGAATGCTCCTAAAATATCTATCTGTTTTGTTTAGCAAAGTGCTATATATTTTATGCACAAAGTGCTTCTAATGAGTTCATTTTATCTTGCTCTATATGTTTTATAAATAGATAATAACCGTAATTCATTCCTTACTTACCGAACTAACAGCAATACCGAGTTGAATAAGCTGCGAGTTGCTAACTGAGTTAATCAAATTGATATAGAGAGCTAAAAACTATGCAAGTTCATGACGTAGATTTACGGTTACTGAGAGTATTCGTCGCTATAGTTGAGTGCGGCGGTTTATCCGCAGCAGAGTCCCGTTTAAATATAGGTCGTTCTACTATAAGTGCCCATTTATCAGACTTAGAAGTTCGTTTAGGCATCAAATTATGTAAACGCGGTAGAAGTGGTTTCGAGTTAACCGAAACAGGACGAGTTACTTATCAAGCATCGCTAGAGTTATTGCAACAATGTGAAGCCTTTACCAGTACTGTGGCTAGTTCTAAACATGAACTTTCAGGCCGTGTAACTATTGCAACGATTGATACTTTCGTGAGCGATCCTCGTTGTGGTGTTGCCCGTGTTATCTCAGCATTAAAGGCGAAAGGGGAAAATATTCAGTTTGATATTAATGTCTGTGAAGCGCGTGAGGTAGAAACATCGGTTGCTAATGGTCGCTCGCTCGTTGGCTTAGGGGTGAGTCGACATCATCTGCGTGGATTAGATTATTATCCCCTGCATAATGAAACTAACTATTTATATTGCGGTCAAGGACACAAATTATTCAACTGTCCCCCGTCAGAAATAAATAAACTGCTTGAAACAGCGGAAGTGATCACCAGTAACTATATGCGTGATAAAGAAGTAAGAAATGACGGTTTAAATTACCAAAATAGTGCTACCGCCTACCATGATGAGGGCATAGCTCACCTTATATTATCAGGTGAATTCATCGGCTATTTACCTGAGCACTATGCGAGCTATTGGGTTGAGAAAGGTTTATTTACGTCGATTCTTCCTGAAAAATACTCGTATCAAATTCCTGTGATGTTGATTTCTTCAAAAAACAGCAGTGTTTCGCCGCTAGCAAATGCCCTGATAGAAGAAATTAAGCGTTGTCATTCATTTTAGAAAGCGAATAAAAAAGGCCAACAAATGTTGGCTTTTCTAACCTAATCGTTCCGCTTTTATAACGCTGCGCTTATACCTTCAGCCGTTTTTAACGTTCTAATTTCAGCAAACAAGGCGTCTGCTTCTTGATAATGATTTTTTAAATATTTAAGCCACTGCTTGATTCGATTACAGTAATACTTGCTCTTGTCACCGTGAGTTTCAAATTCTGTATAGGCTGATAATATCGCCCGAACTTCTAACCACGGCATAATATCGTTTTCTTGTTTAATGACCTGCCCTAAATTAGGAATAGTTAGTGCACCACGACCAACCATAAGGTCGGTACAGCCAGAAATTTCTCGACACCTCATTGCATCGTCTACATTCCAAATCTCACCATTGGCGATAACAGGAATATTAATGGCATTTTTTACTTTAGCAATCCAGTGCCAATGCGCAGGTGGTTTGTAACCTTCTAATTTAGTACGGGCGTGTATAGTAAGTTCATTGGCACCTGCTGCCTCAACTGCTTGACCATTTTCTATGGCGAGGGTCTTATCTTCATAACCCAAACGAATTTTAGCACTCACAATAGTATCACTAGGCACAGCTTCTTTAACGGCTTTTATTATTTGATAAAGATTCTCAGGATCCTTTAATAAAATAGAGCCGCCACGACTTTTATTAACCGTTTTAGAGGGGCAGCCAAAATTTAAATCGATGCCACTTGAACCAAGCTCAATAACTTTAGCGGCATTTTCAGCCATATACTCTGGGTATTGTCCCAATAACTGTACACGAACAGGTGTTCCCGCTTTAGTACAGCTACCGTAAACATCAGCATCAATTAACTCAGGGCAGTATCGATGAAAAACACGATCGGGAAGAACTTGGTCAACAATACGAATAAACTCCGTGACGCAAAGGTCATAACTGCCCACTTGCGTAAGTAAGTCACGCATTCTGTAATCCAGCACGCCTTCCATAGGCGCAAGTACAACACGCATTAGTATGAGATCTCTTTAGTTGAATTTAATGCTTTAGTGGTTTTATTTTTTTGCAGTCGAGCAGTAATATTCATAAGTAGAAAGTAGAAAGCTAAGGTTAAGCAGGCAACGCTCAGGTGAATAAATAATGTGTATGGCTGTAAACTTTTTTGCCAAAAAAATATTGGTCCCGAATAAGTCACATAACAAAGATCCAATATAGTGACATGGGCCCATACCGCAATAAACACTAGCTTAGCTTGATGTCGGATTAAAAATTTTGTCGGGAATAACTTCAAAAGCTGGCTCTTCAATGAATATCGGCGCTAGTATATCAAAAGCATCGACACTCGGTGTGATCACTTTGATAAAATAAAATTATCATTTGAATATTAAAAAATAGAACTAGTCCGCATGTTCAAGCCATGTGAGTAAGTCATCATACACAAATGAATAAGTTAACATTGCTTGAGTTTTTTTACCCGAGACGATCTTAGGATCACTTATTGAGGATAGTTCATTCTCTTCAAAAATAGGCCTTGGTAACTGCAAAGCACTTGCTGCTGCTTGATAGTATTGCTTTTTAGTTACTTGTGTTGAACTAACGCCATTGAAAATACCACCACAAAGTTCACTTTGTAATAATGCCTCAATAAGACCAACAGCATCTTGTTGATGAATCAAATTAACAATGGCTTGAGGGCTTTTTAACATACGTCCATTTATTAAAAACTTGCCAGGGTGACGTTTTGGCCCGACTAAACCAGCTAATCTAAGTACATAAGCTTTATTATTCTTTACGCTGATATTTAAGTCATTAGGTAAGTTAGATATTTCTTGGACATGGCTATTAAAATCAAGTACCGCTTGCTCAGCTTGATTTAATAAAGCAACTTTATCAGCGGACATATCTAAAATGCTAGCTTCTTCTACCTGCCCTGATAAACCATTATATACCGCACTGCTACTCAGTAAGATAATCTGCTCAACTCGCTTGCTCACTTTGGCTGACTCAACTAACTGTTGAACTTTATCAGCGTAATCAACACGACCTTGTCTAAATTGTGGTGTAATTGCGATCACTAGACATTGCTGGTTGAAAATGGCGTGGGTATCTAGCAGTGCTTGTTCTGCAGGTAAGGATAAAACTTCCGCTTTAATGCCTTGGTTATTTAATTCTTCGGTATTCTCAATATTACTGCGCGTGGCGAGTACTGCTACGCCCAGCTCTTTCAAATGATAAGCTAATGCACTCCCCAGCCACCCACAACCTATGATACCTACAGAAAGATCTGTCATGGCGGTTTCTTTTTTCGTCTCTTTATTGCTAGTCATTGCTTTACTCATTTTATACTAATTTGATTAAATTTCTTCCCTACTCAGAGCTACATTGATGAGCTTAGAACAAGCAAAATTTGTTAAATATAGTTATTCTATATTTCATTAATTTTGTGATGTTATCAGTTTATCAATGAGCTCCCAAGGGCGAGTACCTAATAAAAAGTAAAGGTTTATATGCTGCTTTATTAATTTTGATAAGGACGCTGCATGGATGCAGCTCAATAGAGAATGCAGGAGTATATTCTCCTGAATAACCATTCTCTACAATCAATGCATTGCCTCTAAACCTTTTAATTCTCGCTGAGTGGGAAAGTACTTAATCAACTTGGTATTATTCATTTATTACTCTGTTCAAACACTTTTATTTGTTTAACCAGCGCTTTAGCTACACCATTAGGCATAGGGATTGATAAGTTGTACTGGGATATTTTCCAACCTTGATCAGTTTGTACTAGTAGGCCTGAACCACGACAAGTACCATAACTTTCGCTAAAGAGTATCTCATCAAAAAAGGCTACCTGCCCTTGTTTAATCAAACTGATATTTCGTTCTACGGGAGTGTAGAGCCACCCCTTACCTTGTGAAAAGTATGGTTCGACAAAAGCTATAAACTCATCTTTACTCCAGCGTTCAGTCGCATCGGTACCAAGAAAAACAGCATCTTGGCTAAGTAGGTTAAAGTAGGGCTTTGCCTCTGCATTAGCAGCTGCTTGATGAAAGCTATTTAATACGGTCTCTATACTTTGCTCATCATTAGCGGCTAAGGAAGCAAAACTCAGCAATCCGGAGCTTAACGCAAATATAACCGCGACGGCTAATAAACTATATTTTCTCATAACGGTATCTCTTTTAGTGTCAGGATTTTAGTCAAAGTTTAGGCGCTATTACTGCATAATTTCCAGTAAAGGTAGCTGCAATATTTTCACCATTATAAAGATGAACCGTTAAACTAATACGTGCATTTTTTCCTAAGGTTAATCGAGTAAAGTCACCCGAAACTGATCCAGCAGAAACTTTTGCATAACCAATACCAGCTATCGGCGCATGGTATTTGATATCTGCTTTAGCTAAGACAATATCGCCTTTCAATTGCCGTTGCTGCAACTGTAAATACACCCAACCCCAGCCTGATAAAGTGGCCAAAGTATAAATACTTCCAGCAAACATAGTGTTATGTAAATTTTTATTAAAACCACCATCACAATGAGTAATGAGCTCTTTCCCATCAAAATAACTGATTTTAATATTCATCGCTTTACTGAGCGGAATGGTCTCATGCCAAACATTTTGCAGTGCAGTTGATACTTGTAACTGATGGTTACTTTCATGAATTAAGACTTTACTCATCACAAAATGTTTGATTTCACCAAACAATAAATGTGAAAAACCTTGCAGGCTATAACCTAGCTTCTGGTAAAAACCTACCGCATCTTCTCGCGCATTCAAGGTAACCTCAGTAATACCTAACTTTTGTGCTTGGTGCTCAAGTGCTGCAATTATTTGCTGCCCTAATCCCTGCCCTTGTGTGTTGGTGTTTACCGCCATAAAACGTATTTGACCAGCAAACTGACTAGACTTTTCTAATCGTCCGACAGCAAGCACATTATCATTTTCATCGATAATCATGCGATGTATGCTTTCTTGCTCTAAATCATCACGTTCACTGCCTAAGGGTTGCTCCCAAGGCTGACGTAATATTTGCCAACGTAATTGGTAATATTGTTCAAACTCTAGCGCAGTTTTAGGTGACCTGCAGACATTCATCGACTATCCTTACACTTATTCATATATATATCCCCATGTTACCTCAAAATTAAGGATTCAGCTGGAATTAGAAACGCTTTTAGGCAAGACATTGATTGAAGATAATAGTTATTCTATTGTCAAAATCAATAACGTAGCATAAAGCATTTATAAACCAGTCCTGCGGGGATGCCAGATAAAATAATGTTCATCGTTTCATCTATTTTTAAGGACGCTGCATGGATGCAGCTTATTAGAGAATGCAGGAGCATATTCTCCTGAATAAACCCTTAATAAAAAGATGCGTCTTGATCATTAATCTATCTGGCATCCTGAAACTCGAATTTTGAAGTATCATGGGTATAACATTAAATTTAGGAATTGGCTTATGCAGTTAGCGAAACACTTAGCCCAAGGGCGGTTAGTGTATTTAAGCCAACAACAAGATGCAATAACGGTGAGTGAAAACAACTCTTATCGTTGGATGGCATTTAGCGACGTAGTGCAAAGTGTTATGAATAGCCGTAAGCCTTGGCAATTAACCTTACCACATCAGATTGCCTTACTCCTACCACTGCTATTTTTTAAGCCTGTACGCATTATTGAGCTGGGATTAGGTGGCGGAAACCTTACTCGATTTTTACAGCATTTATCGCCAGAAATAATGTTAACCACTGTTGAACACAGTCAGGAAGTTATCAATAGCTTTACCCAATATTTCAATCCTGAACAAGCTGAACTTGATATTGTCTGTGCCGATGGTATGACTTGGTTAGCACAGCAAAATGCTAGCAATATTGATTGGATTATTTGTGATGTTTACCAGTCGCAAGAATTTGGTTTTGATTGCATCATCAACCAGCTTGAGGTGTTAACCAGTAAATTAGATTCACATGCCTGTCTATCTATTAATTTACCAGATATTAGCGATAGCGATATTAATTTATGCTTAACGATATTACAGCAGTTAAAACCAAATCATCATATTACTTATTTCAATATACCTAATTATCTTAATATTGTGATACATCTAACACCTCAACACTGGCAACTACACAGATTAATAAAGCGTAATAAGCAGAGTTACCTTACTCCAGTTACTGTTCAGCGTTGGCGAAAATTTTGGCCTCATGGCCTACAACTCAATTAGAGGTTATTCATACCTTATACCAATTTGATTAAATTTCTTCCCTACTCAGAGCTACATTGATGGGCTTAGAACAAACAAAATTTGTTAAATATAGTTATTCTATATTTCATTGATTTTGTGATGTTATCAGTTTATCAATGAGCTCCCAAGGGCGAGTTTAAAAGGTTTATATGCTGCTTTATTGATTTTGATAAGGGAATAACCATTCTCTACAATCAATGCATTGCCTCTAAACTTTTTAATTCTCGCTGAGTGGGAAAGAACTTAATCAACTTGGTATTAACTGCTGCGATAACTCCTTCATTTATCTAACGTGTGCTTATGAGGTCAAAGCTCACTGATTTTCAGGCAATAAAAAAGGATGCCGAAGCAATTCACAGCCCGCTTACAGGTAGTATGCAACCTCTATGTTATCGTTTGTTAGTGCTACAGGGGATTTTATTTACTGATTGGATTTAGAATAACAACATCGTGTAAATGTGTTTACGAAAGTGTGCATACTTCATTGTTTCTTCGATTATATTTTTGCCATGTACCTTATGGCATAAATCAATAATTTCGCTTAACTTTCGATTGTCGTCTTTATCAGGTTGCCATTCTTTTAAACCATTATTTTCTGAAATCAAATGATTCATAAACCGTCTCGTTTCACCAAGTGTTAAAAAGCTTTTTTTGTATCGTTTACTGGCGTAGCCACTAGGTCTATAGTCAATTTGATAAGGCTTGCTTTCTGAACCAGTTTTCCAATTACCAACTTGCACTTTTAATTTTTTTTATTGTGGTTTGCTGTCCATTTCATATCGAATTTTTTTGCTTCTTCATCCCTGTAACTTAAACATTTTGAAAATTCTTTTATGCTTTCAGGAAATAGGCATTCTTTTGGTTTGTCATAGTATTGTATCCATGCATCCTGTTTTTCGTCCTTGAACTTTCCCTTTAGAGATACCGTATTCGTTATGTTATTAGTTGAGTATTTGGCATAGCTATATTTTTTATATGTTGTCTTTTGATTACTTTTTGTTTTATGATTTTTTGATTTCTTATCCTTACCTTTTCGACAGTCTTGGTATTGGTTATGAGTTCTGTGTTCTTTATCCCTTAAGTACTCTGAACTTTTATGCCTTAACTCAGCTTGAACACTTTTAAACGCGTTCCACTCTCGCTGACATTTAGATTTTGCAAAGGTTTGATTTGAAAATATTAATAAGCTGATTATTATTAATATCTTTAGCATTTTATATATCCTTATTGCTATTTTTTTGAGATTTTAAATCTAGAGAATGAAATGAATCAAAGTTTACTTATCCGTTATTTCGATTTAAAAAAACTACCACCTGATTTACGCTACCTTGCATTAAAACAGTGGGAACATGAAGTGTTAATAAAAATAAACAGCACTAACGAGCGCAGCGAGTGTTCTTCTAAACTTCTTCGCATTGCGAATATTCATAAACATTTGATATTAATAAAAAGTTAACTATATTTTAGTTAATACCAATCAAGGATGATTATTATGACTAGTGAAGAATTCAGACTTTTAAATTTTTTATCAGAAAAATCAATTAATGGCGACCCCACCCATAGTGAGCTTGTTGAACTAAAGAGACTCCTAACGATGTGGAATATATCAACAGAATATAATTTGCTTCTATCCTCTTATAGTGTGGATTTAAAAACTTAATATTATTACCCTCTTCCGTACTTGTGAACGGATTCGAATGCACTTTTTAGTTAGATATGTTGTGTAAGTCAAATTTCAGGTAATAAAAAAGGATGCCGAAGCATCCTTTATATCAAAAATAATTAAAGATTAATTATTTTCTATTTTCTCGCTGCGTCTTTAGCAATTTTAGCTGCTTTAACTTCAGCAATTACTGTTTCAGCTACGTTGTTAGGACAAGGCATGTAGTGAGAGAATTCCATAGAGAATTGA
>OLHM01000554.1_pt1 | contig 10855 bp, 9 predicted proteins | sample 1609611 | NCBI WGS metagenome assembly OLHM01 (sample SAMN05416891, study PRJEB24817) | seawater metagenome | isolation source: Sea water | place: Canada:Atlantic | collected 2013-11 | reverse complement strand
TTTGCTAACCCACGAATTTGGAGGCTAGCACCTCGTGGGAGTCATTATGTCTATACCCAAGAGGTTTCAATGAAGGTTATCGTATCTGCATTATCATTAAATGATAGGGAAGGCTGGGAATGTCTTTACCGTGAATATGCTGAATTTTATCAAGTTCCTATGGACCAAGAGATACTAGATACGGTGTGGTCTTGGATTTTCGATGAAAACAATAAATTTTATGCACTTGTAGCAAAAGATGATTCTGGTAAATGTTTGGGATTAATGCATTACAGAGCAATGCCGTCTCCGCTCAGGGGCAAGTTAGTCGGTTTTCTTGATGATTTATATGTTAAACCTGAAGTTAGGGGAAGTGGCGTAGTAGATGCCTTGTATAAAGCATTAAATGACTCTGCTTCAAATCATGATTGGCCTTTTGTTCGCTGGATAACAGCGGATAATAATTATAGAGGTAGGAGTGTTTACGATAAACTGTCTGATAAAACTCAATGGATAACATACCAAATGCCGATAGATCCTAGGTTATAATAAATAATTAATTATGAAAGGCAGCAGCATGCTGCGCTTTACATTTCCCAAATTGGAAATCCCCCTTTATAAGTAACAAAATCTTTTGATTTGTTATAAGGCGAATATGAACATTACTGATGTAGAAAGAGATGCGTTATATAAGGTCATTCACTCACGTAGAGATGTGCGAAAGGACTTTATCTCCAAAGCTATTCCTGATGAGGTATTAGAGCGAATCCTTAAAGCAGGTCATCATGCTCCAAGTGTTGGTTTTATGCAGCCTTGGGATTTTATCTTGGTGACTGAAGAAGAGACCAAAAAGGCACTGAAAAAAGGCTATGAATCAGCCCGCGTTGAGTCTACACAGAAATTTTCAGAAGAAAAAAGAGCTGAATATCATAGTTTTAAACTCGAAGGTATCTTAGAAGCACCATTAGGGATATGTGTAACTTGTGATCGAGACCGTAATGGTCCTGTCGTTATAGGGCGGACAATAAAACCTGAAATGGATCTGTACAGTACGGTATGTGCAATTCAAAATATTTGGCTGGCAGCAAGAGCAGAAAACATAGGCTTAGGTTGGGTGAGTATTATTCACGATGAGGTATTGAGAGAAACATTAGATATACTAGCTAATATCGAAATAATTGCTTATTTATGTTTAGGTTATGTTTCAAGCTTTCAAGATAAACCTGAATTAGAAGCCTTCGGTTGGTTACCAAGGGAGGACATTAGCCAACTTATCCATAAAGAAAAATGGACTAAAAAGGCATAATGTTCCTAAAGGTTACTTAACTAACGACAACATCTCCTGTCTAGCGGAGGAATTTTCTCTCATTTCGCCTAACATTACCGATGTTGTCATTGATGAATTTTGTTTCTCTACGCCACGCATCATCATGCATAAATGTTGTGCTTCAATAATGACACCCACGCCAATAGAACCGGTGATATCTTGTATTGTTAATGCTATTTCTCTGGCTAAATTTTCCTGGATTTGTAATCGTCTGGCATACATATCAACGATTCGGGCAAATTTTGAAAGCCCTAAAACTTTACCGCTAGGAATATAAGCTATATGGCATTTACCAATGAATGGAAGCATATGGTGTTCACACATTGAGTACAACTCAATATTTTTAACCACAACCATTTCATCTGCATCAGACGTAAATAATGCCCCGTTGACAACCTCATCAATATTTTGCTGATAGCCTTGGGTTAGAAACTCCATCGCTTTTGCAGCACGTTTAGGGGTATCGATCAGGCCATCTCTATTAACGTCCTCACCAATTGTTGCGATGATTTCTCGATAGTTATTTTCTATGCTCACTTATTTTAATCCTAGTATTCATTGTTATATACCCGTTACCAATCAAGATGCTGGATTTGAGAGGGAGTCGAAACTTTCAAGCACTCTGACCATGCATTTTAATTGATAAGGGGTACTTATCTTTAGGTCAAACCTCTACAACAGACCGTTTGTTTTCAATATTGAATCGTAAACACCATTGCTTTTTATTTTCGCTAAGCCTTTATTAAAATCAGCAATAATTTTCTTATTTCTAGGATTATTTAATCCACTGGTAATATGTAATGTATTGCTCGAGAGCGGAGTCGATGTAAATGAAATTTTATCTTTTAATTGCGGTGCTTCATTTTTTATAAAAGCACGCGCTACTATTTCGTCTTCTAACGTGAGATCTATTCGGTTATGCACCAACTTTTTCAGGTTATTAATAAATTTTGTCGTTTCAGGTTTATTGAAATTCATCGCATTCTTAAAGTTATCACTGTAACCATAGTCACGAATTACTCCGACGTTTTTTTTATTTAAACTCTCTAAACCATCATATTCAAATGAATCGTCTGCACGTTTGATAAATTTTATATTGTTAACGAGGTAATCGTCACTGAAATTTAAGAATGTACTTCTCTTCTTTGTCCACCAAGTACCAACAAGAATATCAACTTTACCTTCTTTGACCGATTTGATAGATCTTGTCCAAGGTACGAATGTCATCTCCACTTCATGACCTTGCTCTTTAAACGCAGCCCGCACTATTTGTAATGCAATACCTTGGCCTGGTAAGTCAGGAGAAAGGAATGGTGGCCAATTATCACCTATAGCAGTTATTTTTTCAGCAAATGTTATACCTGAAAAAGCCAGTGAAAGAGAAAAAACTGTAGATAGTAGACGTTTCATATTTAAAATCCTTTGTAGTTGTAATGATATTTTTTTTGTTATATTCATATTTTTTTAAAATTGAGTGTCATTATTCATCGGAGTCAGTAGGTTTCATCAGAAACATTGGACTTGCTCTACCGGTTCCATTTTCTTTTATTGACAATAAAACCACCACCAACCGAATAGTAAATTTGGCTAAGTAATAATTCTTCACCGTTATAGGCTCTGAGTTCCATCGCATTAGCGTGGTCAGGCAACGTTTGTGGGCCATGAAAGGTAATAGCGTTTTGACGTGGGAAGCTACTGTCATGCACACCGAGTAATGATAAACGCTGAGTAGTTTCAACCTTCAGTAGGAATGCCTCAATAATATCAGGGTCAATGGTTTCCGGTTCGAAACCGGCTAATCCTAAGAGCACTGCTTTACAGCTGCCATGACTAATATCAGTTTGTGCGAGAGAGCCAAATAATTCAGTTTTTACGTGACTTACACGGTCTAATACCTTTTTTTGTTGAAGCAATTTGCTAAAACGAAAAGCGGCCCGCATCGGGCCAACAGTGTGGGAGCTGGATGGATCAATTCCTATACTAACCATGTCAAAAGCACTAATCATAAAATTCTCTTGTAGCCTTGAGTTAAGTCGGAACTGTTAATTAAAACCGTAAGTTCGAATTACGCGGCACAAAGTTGAACTTAGTACCGCGCGTTCACAATACGATGATGTTGGAGAACAAATTTAAGTATTCACCGTCTCATCATTTTGATTAAAACTTAACATCGAAGTTGTAACGCATACCAACGGTTAGCTGGTCGCTATCACTAACGGCTAGGTTAACGTCGTCATTGTCATATTCGTTATGCTGGTATTCAATAAATAAGCGGAAATCTTTACTACCTTGCCATTCAAGCGTTGTATTAAAGCGTGCAACATCTTTTGAACTGACATCAGCTTGCTCATCATCAAATTGTGATGCGCCAAACAATAGCTTATATTCGCTATTGATTGCATAGGTCGCTACGACATCTATTGTCGTAATATCGCCATCAACTATATCCCGTTTAAAACCACCATAAGCGGCGGCAAAATACCAATCGCCAATACTTTTAGATGCTGTGACAGCAATGCTATTTTCATCGGCACCTGTAAAGTCTCTGGTTAGATAAGCAAAACCAAGCGTATAATCACTGCCTGTATAAATTGCACCAGCATTGAATAGTTCGCTGCCATCTACATCATCGTTTTCACCAGAGAATTGTGCTTCGCCTCGTAATTGCAAGTTACCAAAAGATTTACGATAAGAAACTAATTCCTGCTTACGGAATACACCGATATCATCATAAGCTAAGGGGGTATTAGCGCGGTTAAATATATCAACCACTCCCATTACCGCATAACTAGTAGTATCTTGTTTACCAATAGCAACTCGTCCAAAGTCACCTTTTATACCAACATAAGCTTTGCGGGCGTCACCAAAGTGAGCATCGCCTTGGATTTGGACTTTAAATTCACCTCTGGTAAAGCCAATCATGCCATTACTCAATTTATGCTCAGCAGTAAAGCCTATACGTGACAGTGCGTCACCTACATCCCAGCTATCGTTGTCATCGGTACTAGTTACACCAAAAGTAGGGCGCAACGTGCCATAAAAGCTCATTTCTGTATTTGATTCTTGCTCTGCTGTGACTACTTTGCCTTGTTCTAGCTGCGCTAAGCGTGTTTTAATTTCATTAAACTGGCGTTGTAATTCAACCTCACTGACATCTTCAGCAGCTTGTGCGGCGAAAACAGGTAAGGCTAACGCTAAAGGAAGTAATACTGATTTTATTCTTGTGTGTTTCATGCTATTCCCTTGTACTTATTGTTGAGTTGTTATAATTATTCAAGAAGGTGAGAGCTGACTAAATGGAAACTTAACCGTCAATCTTCCTGTTTTGCTTGGTGGTTTAAACACCAGCGAACAAAACACTAACGGTACGATGTAAACCCACGATAAATAACATGTGCAAAGTTGTAAACGAGGTATACCAACGCATTTACAAGCCACTTTTGAGACTTGACGGGCCGAATTTTATCGATAGACTTAAGTAAAATAATAATAAGAAGAATAATTAGGGGACACTGATAATGCTATCTGACACTAAGATTTTAATAGTTGATGATGATGAGCTAACTCGTCAGGTTTTGAGTAGTTACTTTGAAAATGAAGGTTATGACGTTTTATGTGCAACCACTGCTGAAGAGGCTGAAGAGTTATTAGTTCTTGGAACAGTAGATCTCATTTTACTTGATATCAGAATGCCAGGGAAAGATGGCTTGACCTTAACCAGAGAATTACGCGTCAACAATGAAGTTGGTATCATTCTAGTGACTGGAAGTCAGGATGAAGTTGATCGTTTGATTGGACTCGAATGTGGCGCTGATGAATATGTTACCAAACCTTTTAACCCTCGTGAAATATTGGCAAGAGCTAAAAATTTAATACGTCGTGTCAGACTATGCCGACAAGTAAAATCGGCCGATAATGATGACAATATTCTTAAAGCATTTGACCATTGGAAGTTAAATCCTGTTCGCCGTCAACTCATCGATGAAGAACAAACCACAGTGCAACTCACGGAAGGCGAATTTCAATTACTGAAATGTCTGATGGATCATGTTGGCCAAATCATGACCAGAGATCAAATTCTCGATCAGATCCGTAACCGAGAATGGGTCCCAACGGACCGAACTGTTGATGTATTAATCGGTCGTTTACGTCGTAAACTGGGAGATGATTCTACTAATCCTCGCTTAATATTGACTGTGCATGGTGCGGGTTATTTATTCACTCCAAAACTTGTTGATGTTGTATGAAACCATCTTGGTTAACGCCTATTTTTTTTATCATAATTGGCTTGATGATGCTACTTCATTCATCGAAAGCTCAAGCAAGAGAACTGATAGCATGTGGCCACCCTTATTATCCACCCGTTTCATGGGTGCAACAGGAACAATTAGTCGGTGTGGCTCCCGCAGTTGTTAAATTAATTTTTGCCGAACTTGGCTACCAAGTTCGGCTAGACGTTGTAGGTAATTGGAAACGCTGTTTGTCAGAAGTTAAAACAGGGCATGCAGATATTGTGGTAGCAGCCTATCGTATAGCAAGTCGCGAACCTGATTTTGACTTCAGTGAACAACATATTGTTGACGATCCCATTGGTATTTATGTCAACCCGAATAAGAGTAAAATTTATCATTCACTCAATGATTTAAAAGGAAAAACTGTCGGCTTGCTATTTGGCGATAGTTTTGGTGATAGTTTAGATAAGTTTATTGGTGAGCATAATCAGGTAGAGTATGTTTCAGAGGGACAACAGAATTTAAAAAAATTAGCGCAAGGACGTATAGATTTCATACCATTAGGCATTGTCAGTGGTAAATTACAAACTCAAAAATTTGGTTATACCAAGCAAATTATCGCTGCACCATTTAAGTTAAAAACCGAATACTATTATTTAGCGTTAGGCTCGCACAGTGAGCTTAGTCAGCATCTACCTTACATTAACCAACGCTTAAGTGAGTTGCATCAAAATGGTAAAATACAGCAATTAGTCACTCAGTACAGTCAAACTTATCTTGATTCATCCACTGAAGCGAATAAACCGTGAATTTTCCTAATATACTCGGCTTACGTCGTTTAATCCGTTACCCAAAAGATCACCCATTAAGTTATCGGATGATGGTTTATACCACCCTCTATAGCTTCGTGTTCATTATGCTGTCGACTGCGGTACAAATTACTTTGGACTACCGTCGAGAAATGCGCAACATCGATCAGCAGATCCAATTAATTAGCACCAGCTATATCGCTAGTTTGGCACGTAGTATGTGGGATTTTGATCAGGCTCAACTAGAACTGCAGCTTAAAGGTATAAAGGCATTGCCTGATATTGCCAGTCTTGAATTAAAAGATCATACCGGTGAAACGCTTATCCGTTTACCCGAACAAGTTGTTGATGGAAAAGTGATGAAATCAAGCTTTGATCTCAGTATTCCCAACAAACGCTTTAGCAAAGATAACAAAAATGAACAAAGCAGTAGACGTCAACTCGGGACACTAATTATTGCCACTAATTTAGCTACCATACACGCTAGACTATGGCATACAGGCTTTAATATTTTACTCAACCAGACGTTGTTAGTCGTACTTATCATGTTAGTGATTATGCTTATTTTACAACGACTCATCACTAGACACCTCGAAAGTATGGCGGGTTATAGTAAAGCGATTGGTGATGGTGAATTAGAATCGCCGCTAACATTAAACCGTCGACAACCCAACTCCCCAGACGAATTGAATCAATTAGCTAATGCGCTTAATGATATGCGACTATCGATTCGTCATGATATAAACCGACGAGAAGAAGAGCAGCAAGCCCTACGTTATAACCGTGATCAGCTCCAACAAATGGTTGAACGTCGAACCATGAGTTTGCAACAAGCGAAAGAAGTCGCCGAAGAAGCGAACAAAGCCAAATCACAGTTTTTAGCAACCATGAGTCATGAAATTCGAACACCAATGAATGGCATGCTTGGTATGATTCAGCTACTGCAAAATAATGAGCTTACTGATCCGCAATCTCATCGTGTGAAAGTTTTGCATGATTCTACGGAAGCATTGCTAGAAACCTTTGACCATGTATTGCAATTCGCTCAATTGGAAGAGGGGGGTTATGTCTGCTCTGAATCTTTTTTCTCTTTGGATGAGTTATTACATAGTCTCATTAGTTTAATGCAACCTAAAGCGGATGAAAAAAAATTGCATTTGAAACTTGATACGCCAGTCGAGGGTGATTGTTATCATGACGCAGCCGGTAGTTTACGGCAAATTTTAACCAATCTATTAGCTAATGCGATTAAATTTACCGATCAGGGTGAAATATTGCTCCGTGTCTCTCACCTTGAAAAGAACGAGCATCAACATCGAGTACGTTTTTCAATACAAGATAGCGGTATTGGCATTGAACCAGCATTACAACAGCATATTTTCGAACGTTTTACTCAGGCCGATGAGTCGATCACACGCCGCTTTGGTGGAACGGGCTTAGGTCTATCAATCTGCCGTCAATTAAGCCAAGAAATGGGTGGACAGATTGGTGTCGAAAGTACCGTAGGGCAAGGTAGTACTTTTTGGGTTGAAGTAAAACTCAAAGTTGCTAAAGCGAGTGAATTTAAAGCCAAAGCCGTTTTACCTCAACTGCCACTATTGAAAATTTTATTAGTGGAAGATGTCGAAATTAATCAACAGGTAGTACTGGGTTTACTTGAACAACACCAAGTGATCTTGGCTGATAATGGTCATGATGCCATAGAAACAGCTAATAGAGAGACCTTCGATGTCATTTTGATGGATATGCATCTACCTGGGATAAGTGGACTAGATATCAGTGCAAAAATACGCGAAAGCGATAAATGCTGTAATTATAAAACGCCGATAATAGCGTTAACCGCTAGCGTACGCCCTGATGATATTCAAGATTATTTTAATGCTGGGTTACAAGATGTTGTCGCAAAACCGGTTAAACAACAGTTACTATTAGAAGCGATAGAACGTGCACTTGAACCACAAAAATCCAAGCTATCCAAAGCTATCCAACAAATAGATACTACTGGTGATACACAGTTACTTGATCTGTCAATGATCGAAACTCATCTACAAATTTTAGGTCCTGCTAAATTAGCTAAACTCATGAAAAGCTTTTGTAAAACTCAACAGCAACTTTGGCCAGCATTAAAGCAAAGCCTCGCGAGTGATGATCATTATGAAGTAGAACATCAAGCCCATGCGCTCGCTGGTGCCTGTGATATGCTCGGTTTTGTTAAAGCCAGTAATCTATTACGTCAACTCGAACAAAAAGCTAAGCAGGGTACCATTAAGCAAGTTTCACAACTGCTTTTACAGCTAGACCCTATTATGGAGCAGAGCTTAGCTAAGGCGAAAACTTACTGTAGTTAAACCATTTAACTTTCAGTTATTCAGTTAGCTAAAATGTTACTTTACTTAGTTGCATTTTAGCTATCCCATCACCGATTGAACAACGAACCCTCTCTTGTTCAACACGCTGTTATTTAGTCAGTACTCTACAACGGTATTCAATATTTAGAATATATAAAATAAGGCCTCAAAATAGATAACTTGTGCTTATATTTTTAAAAAAATAAGTTTCCCCCCCCATTAGAACATAAAAAAATTTAAAAAGCCTTAGCTAGGTATTTATCTACAAGCCTTATTAATAGGTGCTTACAAGCAACTCCGATTAGTCGTTAATAGTGCATGTAACACAATCAAGAATCCTGTTTACATCTTTATACATGTTATTAATTCTGAGTTTACATCTAGCCTTTAGTGTTATCAGGGTGGTGAGAAATAGTTCAAATCTTTGAATTATTATTCACCACCGATAACTCAACAGGAGTAAATAATGACTGAAAAAAATATAATAAAACCCAGTTTATTTATGGCAATACTGCCGATAATATTGACACTGACAATTCTAGGCATCCAATTATTCTATTACGGCGACTTTACGCCTCATATTCCTCTCGCTATTGGAATCGCGATTACAGCCACTATGGGATGGTTTCGTGGTTATCGCTGGGATGATATGGAAAAAGGAGTGATGCACGTAATTCGTGTCGGGCTTCCATCAATTGCTATTCTAATGACCGTTGGGATGATTGTCGGCGTCTGGATTGCCTCAGGTACTGTACCAGCGCTAATATACTACGGATTAAAAGTATTGAATCCAGAAATATTTTTAGCTGCAGCCATGGTGTTATGTGCCGTAGTCTCTGTATCTCTAGGAACATCTTGGGGCACAACAGGTACCGTAGGCCTTGCCCTGATGGGTATTGGTTCTGGTTTTGATGTCCCAATGTACTGGACTGCAGGCGCTGTAGTTTCCGGTGCTTTCTTTGGTGATAAAATATCACCACTCTCTGATACCACCAATCTGGCACCTGCAGTAACGGGCGTCAATTTATTTGATCATATTCGTAATATGTTACCAACAACGGTACCTGCAATGCTTATCGCTTTGGTCATCTATATATTCGTTGGGTTTAATCTAATTGGTTCGAATGAAGTCGACTTCTCTAAAATAGAAGCTATTACTAATGGTCTAGAAAGTAATTTTAACCTTTCTTTTTACGTATTATTACCACCCTTACTTGTCATTGCGCTTGCCCTTAAAAAAATGCCGGCTCTACCTTCGTTGTTCGCTGGTGTCTTTGCTGGTGCATTGCTCGCTATATTTGTTCAGGGCGCTTCAGTACATGAAATATTTAACTTTATGCAATCGGGTTATAAAATTGAAACTGGCGTTTCTGAAATTGATGGCTTGCTAAATCGTGGTGGTGTTCAATCAATGACCTGGGTTATCACGTTAGTAGTTATTGCGTTAGGTTTTGGCGGCGTACTTGAACGTACCAAATGTCTGGAAACTATTATTACCGCAATACTTAGCCGTGTTAAGTCATTTTTTGGCTTACAAGCATCAGCTACGGGTGCTGCAATAGCAACTAACCTTGTTGCTGGCGACCCTTACCTTTCCATTGCGTTACCAGGAAGAATGTTTGCACCAGCTTATGTTGATAAAGGTTACTCAAAATTGAATTTATCACGTGCTGTTGAAGAAGGTGGCACCTTAATTTCTCCGCTAATCCCTTGGAATGCTGGTGGTGCTTTTGTTATTACCGCACTAGGTTTGGGAATTGCTGAAGGCAATATCGAAAACCTACTTTATATTCCGTTAGCATTCGCCTGTTGGTTATCTCCATTAATTGGTTTGACCTATGCCGCACTTGGACGTTTTTCACCAAAAATGTCAGCGGAAGAGTTAAGTCGATATCAACGTGAAGAAGAGGAAATGTCTGAAGATAAAACTGTTGAAGTAAGGAAAGGGGCGAATATGTCCGCCAAACACGCTTAGCAGCATAATTAATTAAGTCACTGCTACGTAGAGTTCGTAATTTATTGTAGTAATGGCGTTAATAGAACAATTACTGGCTTGTGATCAAGCCAGTATCAAAACAACCTAAAATAAAAACTACGGCATGTTTAGCCGCGGAGAAAAAAAATGTTTTATAAAAATGATCAAATAGCCGGTTTCGATGA
>OLHM01000544.1_pt1 | contig 11202 bp, 8 predicted proteins | sample 1609611 | NCBI WGS metagenome assembly OLHM01 (sample SAMN05416891, study PRJEB24817) | seawater metagenome | isolation source: Sea water | place: Canada:Atlantic | collected 2013-11 | reverse complement strand
TAACTACATAGGCGCTTTCCCAGCGACCGTCAGCTTTAGCCGCACGGATATGCAGGAGCCCTGATTCCATCATACGACCCTCACTTATCAAACGTTCTGAATGCTCAGTGTTCCTTTTAGACCAGTTGCTTCGTGTTTTTCTCGGAGTAATCCGTTGAAGATAGGCTTGGTCATCAATTGACTTCTTAATACCGTCGATCCAACCCCAGCATAGAGACTCGATCACGACATCATTCCAAGTTACGCTCTCAATCCCTGTATTTTTCTTGTATATCTTCACCCATAGTTCACTTTCAGAAGCATAATTCATCTTGAGCCACTGTCCGAGATCTTCCGGTGTTGCAAATGTCATTATTCTCAATGGATCTGGTTCAGGCATGAAATTGGATTCTCTTTAACATATCGCTTTGCTAAGCGGTAATAAAATTGTCGAGGTACCAAAGATAATCGACTGTAAATTTTCAGTTTAATTGACTTATTATAGCGCTCTTGATGCGATAGGATGATTTGGATTTAATTGAAGTAAATCCCATAAGTTGCCATAAAGATCTTCGAATACTGCGACAGTGCCGTAATCCTGCTCTTTCGGCTCTCTAATAAAGTTAATACCTTCAGATAACATACGATTATAATCACGCCAAAAGTCATCGGTATTTAAGAATAGGAATACTCGACCACCAGCTTGATTACCCACAAAGTCATTTTGCTCAGGCTTAGATGCACGAGCTAATAACAGTGTTACACCATTAGAACCCGGTGGTGAAACTACAACCCAACGTTTATCTTGTTCTGGTTGGTAAGTATCTTCAACAAGCTCAAATTTGAGTTTATTTACATAAAAATCAATTGCCTCATCATAGTCTTTAACGACGATGGCAATATGTACTATTGATTGTTTCAATCTATCTATCCTTAAATTCAATGTTGATGTAACTAAGCGCTATCACTGCTTGTTATAGTTCGTAACCGTACTGGTTTAAATAACTAATTAAGAGCCTTTTTTGTTTTGGTTTTAACTCCCAAACTTCATTAGTTAAATAATTACGACAAACGTCAATGCTAGGTTCTCCACCTAACTCTAATAAAAGTATTACCATTTCCATAGCACCCACTTCTATTGCGTGATGTATTGCCCATTCGGAAATATTAGCGCCTAAAGAACGTAATAAACGAACACCATCTAAATTATTTTCGACAGCTAGCCAATGTAAGGCTGTCTCATCACAACAATTGAGAGCTTCTAAAATATAAGGATTCTCTTTGACCAACGCAGGAACTTTATCTGGCTCCATTAAAACAGCGTCTAATAGTTGAATGTGATCTTGGTTGTGTATAACTTCTCCATCCATAAATTTTAGAAATGTAACCGCTTCTTATAGAAACTTATCAGTAATGACTATCTCATAAAGCTAATTTAATAGGCATTAATATCACACAATTTCAAAGCTTTATAAACTGAAAAAGTAAATTTATATCTTAACTTGGATATTACTGAGATGTATCAGTAAAACGACAATCAAAGTACATCGGAGAAAATAAAGGAACACTAGCAAAGTTCTCTTAAGCTAATTGAAAATTATCAGGTTTTACTGTAGCTTGAATACCCTAACATGGCTTAAAACTAAAAAGCATAGTCATGTAACACATGAGCAGCCATCCAATTTGCTATGTAATTAAGTAACCCTAACGACATTAATCAACGAGACTTTAAAATGATCAAGCTTTATGAATTAGCAGGCAAGAACAACCTAATATTTAGCCCTTATTGTTGGCGAATACGCCTAGCATTATTGCACAAGCAAGTAGATTTCTCCGGCATTGATACTGCGTTTACAGAGATAAAAAACATATCTAATGGCGAATTTAAAACGGTACCGGTGTTACATGATGGAAACTTCGCGCTTAACGAATCTTTTGACATTGTCGAATATTTAGAAGAAAAATATCCATTAAAACCCTCATTATTTAATTCCAATGAAGGTAAAACCTTAGCTAAGTTTATTGAAACTTGGGCAAACACCTTACATGGCGATATAGCGAAAATGGCCATTGCAGATATTCATGATTGTTTGCAGGAAAAAGATAAAGATTACTTTAAAACATCACGCGAGAAGTTTTTCGGTAACAACTTAGAATCAATACAGTCGGAAAATCATGAAACGGCTAAAGCAAGTCTACTAAGCAAGCTCAGTATTTTAGATACTTACTTAACTAAGTCAGAGTTTATCAGTGGCTCTACTCCCTTATATGCTGATTTTATAGTTTTCGGAACGTTAAAATGGCTTATTGAAACTAGCCAAACATTCCAAGTGTCACATTTCAGTGAGCATGTTGAAAAATGGTATCTAAAAATCAACCAAATGTATTGCGGTGAAACATAAGATATTCACTGTTACAAGAGTTGATTACGCTATTTCAAATAGTCGATTTTTCATTGGAAGAATTTGATGCTGAAGTCCATAGCATTTGAGCATTTAAACCGTATGGATCTGGAAACTCAGCTTGCGCTGAAAATGATAAAATAGAGAATATCGCGAGCAATAATCCGTTTTTCAAATTTGACTCCAAAACATGCTAGTAATATAACTCTAAGCGAAGAAAAAATTACAGTTAGGCTATACTGCGCCAAGCGCGTGCCAACTGTAATTTTTCAGTTTGCGTACCTTGTTATACTATGAGCTACATTTGCCTTTTATGGCCATATCAAGTTTCGAAACTTGTTTTTTACCTTTTTCTTCATCAACAAGTTCAACACCTGCGCCACCAACAAAAACTCCCATTTTTATGTATTGGCTAACAAAGTAGTTTTTACCGCTCTCTGTTTTAACAAGTAAATCATTAGCTGAGAATTCAGATTCTGTAGATACTTTATGTTCAGCATTGCCTTCTATTTCTTCATAAAAGAACATATTAGGAGCTGTTTCACCAACACATTTACCATCTAGCCATACATCTTTTTTGAGTGCTCCACCAAAGCTACCTGACCTATAGACGTACAAGCCTGCTTTTCCGTCCGAAGGAGAATTATATTTTTTCGCTAACTCACTTTTTTCTTTTGATTCCATTGGTACACTAGTACAACCGGTAGCAAGTAATGCTGTTACCGCAATAGTGGTTAAAACTTTATTCATTATTTTTCCTTTTTGTAGTTATGAGCTTGAACTGCTTGATATATCAATTATTTTTCATATTTAGAATTGTAACCTGGGTTATCTTCTGGTCTTAATTTATTTGGGTAATTAATATCCGATTTAATATCTACTGCGATAGATTTCATTTTTTTATATGTTTCATATGGGAATGGAATACAACATATATTTTGAGCAACGTTAATTCCGTTATGGTCTCTTTGCCCACTAAAAACCTTAATAGTGCCTACACGAAAGAGTTTTTCTAAAGGGTTAACATTGACCGCAGCGTTTTGTATTGAGTCATAATCTATGGAAGCATAATCTACACCAAAGACCCCCCCTCGGAACATGACCCTCCGATTAGTGATAGCATAGAAAGTATTAGGGTACACAGCAATTAGATAAATAATAGGAGCAAAAAAATAAATCAACAAAATGTAATGCACAATGTCATTTAAAATTCTTATCTCATCTGAACCAAAAATAAGATATAACGACAAAGCCCCGAAACCTGTCAATAAGTGATTGAAATTAAAAATAAATAGAAGAAAATAAGGTTTTTCTTGCCAAAGAATATTCTCATCATCATCAAGAACATGAGTAAAAACACTATCCATAGTAGATCCTCTGATTCATATACGCCTCATTTATAGGCAAAAATTGTTAGCTAAAATTGTGAACGGAGTAAAACAGCCAACTGCTTTTTGTCCGTTTGAATCACTTGTTATAAGCCCTTGAATAATTGCTTTTTAACATAGGCTGTCATTGCTGTTTTTTGCATTTCTTCCCATGAATCGAAAGATGTATTATTAATAATAAACTCTTCCCACTCATTGTCTGGGATAGCCTCAAAATCTTCTTTACTCTCAATTTTGAAACCACTTTGAGAAAATAAATTATTAAGATCATCGTAAGAAGAACATCCTGAGATAAATTCTGATGTCATCAAGTCAGTTAATTGAACCTGACTAGTGCCATCCATGTCTTTAGCGTTTTTCGCTAATTTTTTAAAACCATCCATATTTGATTTAATTGGCATCATTTTTTCCTTTTTGATTGATAAAGAGCACGACACTCTACTGGGCTTATAACGCCTCATTCAGAGGCAATAAAATAGCTGGTTAAAATTAGCGAGGCACGAGCAAAAACCAGCTGTTTTTTGTCCTACTGAAATGACTGGTTATATGCCCTACAAGATTTGATATTTATCCTTCCTTAACGTAAATGCTGGTATCGTCCCTTCTAGTACTTCTACAATCTGCTCATTTATAATAGTTTGCTCAATACCACCAGAAATATAAGTAAACTTATTTCCCGATTCCTTATCAATATCAACTTTAATAACTTGCTCAGAATCAGCAACAACAGCTAAATTGGGATTATGAGTAACCATTATTATCTGTCTGTATTTTTTAGCCTCTTTTATATAAGGTACAAGCACTTTAGCTACGCTATTATTATCTAAATTATCTTCAGGCTGATCTATTATCAGAGGAACTTCCTCTTTATCAAGCACCAAATAAAACACTAAAAGAAGTGCTCCTTTTTCGCCTGGTGACAGTTGATCTAAGCTTTTATTTTTTTGCTGTAGGTCATAAAACGGTTCAAGAAAACTTAACCCGAAAATATAAGAATATAGTTCCTCTCTATCCTTAGTAACACCACCGATGAAAGTCTTCTCTATACCTGTAGAGCTTGGTCGCTTGTCAAACTCCAAATATTCAATTACTTTTGTTAAAAAATCAGTAATACCATCAGGTTCATTCCAGTCGATAGGAGCAATGAGCTCATCCTGAAGTAAAGTTAATCCATCTTCACTACCATAAAAAGACCCTGTTTTATTTTGTTTTATATTCCTCAAAAGGGAGTTTTTGAACTCATTTGAGCAGTAGAAGGAGCTTGCGATACTGAGACCAGAAACGTCAGATTCAGAAAGTTTCTTAGATATTTCTACCTTTACTTCATCATAAAATGATTTTATTTCTGCCTTTTTAGAAAATATTTCAATAGACTTAGTGATTCTAGATTCTCTTAATATCCTAAGTTCATCATTTAGTTCAGTATCTAAATACTGTAATTTCCCTTTGATATAATTTAAGCTATCAATAGCTTCAGTGTTACCTTCAATTTCGGTTTTTCTTAGTTCCCACTCTGAAAGAGCATCCAAGTAATCTTGATAAATCTTTTGTTCGCCAGTGAAGTCTGCTTGTATTTCTTTAATTTTAGCTTTTAAGAATTCAACCTTCGTAGCCAGATTAAGTGAATCGTAATCTTTTGTCTCCCAACAATCTTGAACCAAAATTAGTTCAGCATCGCTCATATTTGATGCTTTTAATTCCTTAATTTTAGAATCAATGATTTCTTCTTCGTATTTAACACTGATCACCTTAGTTAAATCAAAACCACATTTTTCAGAAGTATTCTTACCATCAGTAATCGTTAAAATTAACTCATTATATTTATTCTTTAAGTCTCGATTTAATTCATCAGCTTCAACAATTAAAAGCTTTCTATCTGCAATGTTATTCTTGATCAATTCAATTTCAGCTTCGATAGCCAACTTAGAGGTATTAAATCCCTTAAGAGCAACTTTCTTTTGTTTAGTTTCTTCTGTTTCAGTTTGTTTCGAGGGATCTTCTATAGCGATAGGTTTAGAAGAGCAGTGAACATTAAGTTCCTCTTCTTTTATTTTCTTTTTGCTAAGTAAACTTTTTTTGAACTCAGGATCTGTTTCATTTTCAAGTTGTATAATTTCATCATTTAGCTGAAGTACTTTCTCTTTTATATGATGTATTTCTTTTTCCGCAGATGCTTTTTTTAACCCTATCAGTTCTTGAAAGGATACCTTTCCCATTCTTTCTTCTGGAGGGACATATTGAAAAACAACTTTCTCTATTTCTTGTCGAAAGGCATCAACTTTTCCAATTTCATTACAAACCTTTTCAAAATAGCTTTGGGGTAAATATCTAACGAGTCGTTCTTGACTCTCGTCTATGGTATGAATTAACTCACGCTTTTCTGTTTTTCCTCCGCTTTCAAATTCAAGCCAAGCACTAAATCTGTCAGCTAGACCTTTCTTTTTGAATTTATTTTTATGCAGAAATATATAATCAAGAGAGTGTTCTGCATCTGAACACATAGCTAAAATATCAGATAACGCACTTTTACCACTTCCTTTATGACCAATAATAGTAACAAGCTCATTATTTAATGGTATTTCCAAGTTGTCAAACCAAACAGCATTACTATCTAGTTTACCGGTTCTCTTTATATTAAGAGCTTTAATATATTTAGTTTTATTCTCTCTGACTCTTTTAATAACGCTTGGTTCTTCACCTATATGAAACCTACTTTCTGGTTCATTGAGCGCATACTTTAACCCTGAAAATGAAGGTTCACCTTTGATCCATAACTTTTGTTTAATCTTATAGTTACGGATATTGTGATTGTCTGAACAGATAATCATAGGAATGTTTTTACCTATATTTGGAAAAACAAACTTTCTGTATCCTTCTTGATCTGTCTCCTTTCCTAGCTCGTAAATATCGACTGATTTTGCAATTTCAGTTTTTTGAGCTGTGCCATGAGGGAGAGAGTGGGTAATATTTTCCACAGAACCACTTTTCTCACCTGCGTGAATGGTAACTATCCCTCCTAAAGACTTAATTAAATTTATTGTGTCAATCAAGTCACAATAAACCTGGTTTTCTCTAAGGCCTTCTAAATCAACTTTATTAATATCGGTCTTATGTTTAATTTGTCCCCACACATGCGCTAAATTACAATCTTCTGAAAAGATACCTATAAAATGGACTGGGTCTTTACCTCTTGCATCAGAGAGAAATTCAATGCCCGGTAAAACTGTAACATTTTCTTGTTCACCAAGCTCTTTCAACTCATTGTATCTTTCAATATCAATAACATGGTGGTCTGTTATCGCAAATACAGATATTGAATTGCGCTTCATTTCTTGTATTATTTCAAGGTTAGTTACCGTTTTATCTTTATAATCATACGACGATGGTGTGTGAAAATGTAAATCCCATCTATTCCACTCTGATCCTTTGCTTTTCATTTAACTTCCTTTGACTATATATATGATAAAACTGTATCAGTGATGTCTGGGCATATAACGCCTAAATAAGAGGCAAATTATGGTTGGCTAAAATAAGCGACGAAGGAGCAAAAGCCAACTGTTATTTGTCCTGCTTAATTTTCTTGTTAGAAGTAATTGTCACATCTCTCTCTACAAACTTGGAATAATATACATCAGAAATACTTGCTATTGGAACGGCTATTGTAGAGATCGATTCATTATCTTCGTGTTGATAAAAAAACATAAATTTATCAGTCGCAGTGATAAACACAATAGGGTTTTCGTTTTCTTTGGGGATTGTATTACCAGTTCTGAGTTGGATAATGGACATAGTTTCAGGATTTTTAACAATTCGCTGAATATGAGCTTCCAATTCAAAATGCAGTAAACCAAAAATTGAAACTATTGAGATCACTAGGATAGGTATAATCATCAAACTAGCTTTTCTTCTTTCTGATGATAATTTTTCTTTAAAATATTGTTTTGCATTTTCTTGCTTTAATTTAAAATCCTGTTTTCTATGTTCATCTCCGTCAATCGAAGCTCTCTCTATCATGCGCTCAAGCTCAAACTCCTCTGTTTGTGCATGCATTTGCTCTCGAGATAAGCGGTTTAATCTAAGAGATATGTATGCGAAACCAACGGCAAACATAGGAAATGCGAATAGAAATATTCTAGGCGTTTTTAAACCAGCCAAAAAGAAATCATCTGCCTCAGCGAAAACGACAACATTTAGCCCGAACTGTTTTAATAATGAATATTCACTCCAATAACCCACAGCAGAACATAATATGGCTGAAAAAGTTAAGACTAATACTGGATGAGATTTAAAAAATTGAAGAATGCTATTTTCTTCTAGTGCAGCAGATGCCATTTTATAACTTTACCTCTAACAGTTTATTATGAGGAAAAACTCCTTCTTTCTACAAGATGGGATAAATCGTCCATAATTTATATTAGCAAGAGATTACTTGATTGTTCTAGATAGATCAATGAGTTAAAATATATAGGCTAAGTGGTTAATGTGCGAAAGAAAGAATTATTCCCGCTTTGTTGTAGAAAGAATGAATTGTAATAAGCTGTATCAATAAACTGTTTAATATAAACTAGAAATAAGATTGTTTTGATATTAGAAATTATTTCTTTAAAACGAAATAGACTAATTGATTTACCTAAATCAACCCTATTTTGTACTCTATCTCACCCTTGCTACTCTATTTTTTCATCATAAAAAAGGGCAACTTGCGTTACCCTTTAGCTTAATAAATTATCCTCTAAGATCTTTGATTTTGGCTTTTGAGAACCAAGCATATAAAACAGGTAAAACAAACAAGGTGAGTAACGTCGCAGTAACCAAGCCGCCAACAATAACACTCGCCAGTGGTCGTTGAATTTCAGCGCCAACGCCATTGGACATCAGCATTGGGATTAAACCTAACGCAGAAGTAATAGCTGTCATTAATACTGGACGTAAACGTGATACTGCCCCATCAAAAACAGCTTTTGAGGTGTCTATGCCATCTTTTACCAACTGGTTAATGCTTTCTACCATCACTACACCATTAAGCACGGCGACACCAAATAAGGTGATAAAGCCGACTGAACTTGGCACTGACAAGTATTGACCTGAAATATACAGTGAGAAAATACCACCAATAACCGCTAAGGGTACATTCACTAAGATAAGCATTGCTTGACCAACAGAGCCAAAGGCAAAGTAAAGTAGTAAAGCAATTAACGCTAATGATAGCGGCACTACTACTGCTAGTCGCTGCTGGGCGCGTTGTTGGTTTTCAAACTGACCACCAATCACTACAGAATAACCTGCAGGTAAATCCACTTTGCTATCAATAACTGCGCGAATGTCGCTAACAACACTACCCATATCACGGCCTTGAACATTGGCTTGAATTACCACGCGTCGCTGTACATCATCACGGCGCACTTGTGGTGGGCCAGATTCAAAACTCACGGTAGCAATATCACCTAAACGTACCCAAGCACCTGTGGGTGATTGTATTCTAAGGTCTGCAATGGCTTCTTGGTTATCACGGTATTTTTCTTCAATGCGAACATAAATATCGTAACGTTCATTACCATTGATTATTTGGCCAGCGCTAACGCCACCAATACCATTTTTAACTACTTCCATGACATCGCCAACCGACAAACCAAAACGTGATAATTGCTGTCTTTTCGGTTTAATCACTAACTGGGCTTCACCAGCGATTTGCTCTAAAGCCACATCTCTCGCGCCATCAATTTGTTTGATTGCCGCTTCAATTTCTTGTCCTTTGCTCGCCAGCATATCCAACTCTGGTCCAAACAATTTAATGGCAAGTTGCGCTTTAACTCCTGACAGTAATTCATCAACGCGTGTCGCTATGGGTTGTGAAAAGTTAAGTAATAGTCCTGGGAATTGCTCAAGCTTCTCTTCCATTAAACCTTGTAACTCAACGCGATTTTCAGCGCTAGACCATTGTGAAACAGGTTTTAAGCCAATGTATATTTCAATGTTATTGACTGGCTCAGGATCACCGCCGATTTCAGCACGACCAATTCGACTTAAGGTATATTCAACTTCTGGGAACTCCATTAACTTTTGTTCAAGAATTGGCGCAACCGATAAGGCTGTTTCTAAACTTGCTGATGGCGCTAAAGTTGCTCTTAAGTTAATCGTACCCTCTTCTAATTCTGGTACGAACTCAGTTCCTATTTGTGGTATTAAAGATGCCGCCCCCACGAGTAACAATAATGAAGCAATAATAACTACTTTCGTGTGTTTCATCGCGGCTTTGAGGCCTTTTCGATAAAGCTTATCTAATGGTTTTAAGACAAAACTTTCTCTTTCTTTAACACCTTTTTTGAACATAAAAGTTGCTAAGGCTGGAACTACAAACAGTGCTACTAAAATAGCTGAAATAACCGCTAAAATAATACTGATAGCCATCGGCTGGAACAGTTTAGCTTCCACCCCTTCAAAGCTAAATAACGGGGTAAAGACCACTAAAATAATAGAGGCAGCAAAAAATACCGGACGTGCGACTTCTTTCCCTGCTTCTTTTAATCGTAGAGGAATACCCTCTTCATCGTGTTCAACATCATGGGGATCAGCATCTGTACCTAACGTTCTCGCTTGAGCATTTTTATAATGTGTTGAATCTGGTCTATTTAGATGTTTGAACATGTTTTCAACCATCACCACAGAGCCATCAACCAACATACCAATAGCAACAGCAATACCACCTAACGACATTAAGTTTGCCGATAAACCCATCCAAGACATCACCATTAAGGCAATAGCGATTGAAATAGGAATTGAAATTAACACTAAAAAGGTTGCTCGCAAGTTCATTAAAAACAGTGCAAGTACGATAGCGATAAATATAAATGCGAGCGCTAATGCTTCCACTACGGTATCAACCGCTTTAGTAATTAAATCTGCTTGGTCGTAGAAAGGTTCAAAACGTACCCCTTCAGGTAGTGCTTGGTTGATCATAGGAATACGTGCATTGATACCGTCAATTGTTGCTTTAGTATTTGCGCCCATTCGTTTCAATACTATGCCTGAAACCACTTCACCTAAGTTTTCAATGTTACCTTGTGCATCTCTGCGCGTCATAGTAACCGCGCCTTGGCGTATTTCACTACCTAATGCAACGTTAGCCACATCATCGATAGTCACCACAGTACCATCCACCGTTTTAACCGGTACTTGTCTGATATCAGCTAAACCTGCTTCGCCACTATTAAACCAACCTGTGCCACGAATAACTAACTGCTCTTGTCCACGGTTCATGTACCAACCGCCAACATTGGCATTGTTGTTATCCAGTGCGGTAACGATATCGTCTTGCGTTAACTCATATGACAATAATTTACTTGGCTCAATGTTGACTTGATACTGTCTGACATTACCACCAAAAGATAATACATCAGTAACACCATCTACTGGCATAACCAATAACTTTACTA
>OLHM01000542.1_pt1 | contig 11222 bp, 7 predicted proteins | sample 1609611 | NCBI WGS metagenome assembly OLHM01 (sample SAMN05416891, study PRJEB24817) | seawater metagenome | isolation source: Sea water | place: Canada:Atlantic | collected 2013-11 | reverse complement strand
AATAGCCCACTATCATTTAGTCACGCTATCCCGAATTACCCTACTATTGATCCTGGCCTTTGCTTAAATGAAAATGCTGCTAAAGCTCCGACGAATTCGACCTTTCTGATCCTAACCGAGCAACAAGTTTCTATTCCTCAGCTTAATCAATTTATTCACCGAGCAAGTGCTACTACTTTGCACTTAACCAATAACATTGATACTGGCCTGAATGATGATGCTTGGTTTAACCTGTTGTATTCTTTACCGAGTATTTATCAAGACGATATATTAAAGCAAGGTGTTAAACCGCTTTTATTCCAACGTATCGAACAACAAGCGCTAACAACGAGCTTAACGGTAATTTCTGATGAGTTTTCAGCATCTGTCTTACAAAAGGCAGTAGTAGAAGGAACATTACCTGAAAATGATGTTGTTACTGAACCTCGCTGGTTTGAAGCATTATTTAGTAATAAAACGGAATTAGAAAATGTCTCTAGTTTACTTTTTGCTGATAAGTTAAATAATAAAGCTCCTGGTTTGCACATTATTTACTTTAAAAATAGCCTTGCTGTTGATGCTAATAAAGAGGTCAAAAATAATAACCAATATCAATTTGAGTTGTTTATTGATGCTTTACTCTTAGCTCAAAAACAAAAAGTTGAAAAGGATATTATTTGGATTAGCTCTATCGGCAATCAGAATAGTGAAACACGTTTAAGTACTAAACCGGCATTATTTATATACCCACAAGCTGGTAAGGCAAGCCATAAAGATATTAGTTTTAACACCAGTAATATGGACCTACAGCCAACCCTGATGAACCAATGGTTAGCATGTAAGGTTACTGGAAATAATAATGGTAGTGATTTGTCTACATTAAACAAAGATAGAGTCATTGCGAATACAACGGATAAAGGCATTATTATTTTTGACAAAGATAAATCTGTTTTTGTCGATCAAAATGGTAACTTTCAAAGTTATTCAAGTCAGTTCTCTTCGCCAATAACCGTGAATGAAGACTTTCCATTAATGATTGATGGTGTGCACTTCATTAAGTTGTTTACCCAACAAGATAAGCTGTAACCGACTTAAGGTAAGCCATATCGAGTAATAGTTAGCCGTTTAGATCATCTAGGTTAACTATTCTCTTAATTGTCATTGCATTACGTCGATAAATCATTAATATACAAGCGGTAAACTTGTTAATCCCTAGAGTTTACATTGTCGGGGTATAGCGCAGCTTGGTAGCGCGCGCGCCTGGGGGGCGTGAGGTCGACAGTTCGAATCTGTCTACTCCGACCATATTAGTACCGTTAAAGCCCTGTTATTGCAGGGCTTTTTCGTTTCTGAAGTTTAATAAAAAGTGGAAGGAATAATAAAAGTAGACTACCTCTAACAGATGTCTAACAGTCAGCAATTTATTTTCAATTATTTTTTACTGAACGGTTTATGCACAGGTTACTCATTTGCCCGTTTGAGTGAGTGGATAACTTGATTAATACACCTCTATTCATTTCACTTTTAAATTGATACAAACTTAATTTCACATATCAATTTCATGGAGTTCTTTATGAAAAAATTAATCATCGGCTTAGGTTTTTTGTTAGCGCTAATTGTTTTGGTAGCATAAATGACTCTGTTGAACTGGTCGCAAACGCTCAAATTATAGAAATAGAAAGTACTAGGGGCGGCAATGCTAGAAAATTTTATTTAACGCTTTAAAGGTGGTACTGGAAAATGCGCCAATCAAAAAGTAACACTCAATATAGAATCTATTGGCTCTGTAAGTTTGTTTACTAGAAATTACTCAACCGCCTTAACTGCATTTTCTTTACAGCTAAAAACGGTTTCAATGGGTGGGTATAAAAGTGAGCATGGTTGTGATCAAATAACTTACATTAAACTAACGAATCCAAGTGATTAGCCTGCGTATCATACTTCTGTTAGGTTACAAGAATTGGCAAACACTCTTCATGTCGGCGTTGAATGCGTGATACATCTTTAGCTATTACTTGGTTACCCGTTAAAATAGCTGCCATCATCGCAGTCATACTAAGTAAACCATTAGATGACTTTACAATGTCCATCACTAACTTCTCAGGATAACCAACGGCATGCCGCTGTAAAGCATGAACACCAGCATGGACGTATGAATTCAACGCCTTCCACTGTTGCTCTTTAAATTCATTGAGCATCAGCACAGCTTGCTCTGGCGCTACTCCTTGTAACTTTGCGATCATTTCACTGTTACTGGGCTTTTGGTCAGCATTCTGTGAAAGTTCGCTCAGTGTTTTCATCGTATTATCAATTTTTTGCTCACTAGCTGAATAAAATAACCATGTAGCGCGTGTTACCGCTTCGAACTGTGAGCGCATGATACATATTGCCGATGTGTAGTTACCGTTAAGCACAAGTTGCCGAAGGCTAACACTATGCTCTAAGGCTACTGAGCACATAAACCAACTTGCAATGACACGTTTACTTTCATCTGCTGGGCCATAGCCAAAGATACGGCTAAACTCGCTGTTTAGCGCTTCTGATTTTTCTAATAGTTCATCCATGAAATGTACCCTTATTGCATATTCTTTAACTGTTGGTTTACTTTAGGCAAGTGTAACTTAAAGGCAGATTCAAATTTTATTGTGTAAGTAACAAACCACTCAATAAGCTCTGGCCAGTTATCAACGTCATAAGCATCACATTCTTTTACAAACACAATTTTAGACTGCTTAATATTTTCTTGTCTTAACCATGTTAGAGGCTGACCAAATGCATTATTGATAGCATCTTCATTTGCTTTTAATTGATCAAAAAATTGTTTATTTCGCTCGGCACTACTAAGTTGAAATACAAGTTCAAGCCTTATTTCTTTTTTGTTAAATATTAAAAAGTAACCACAGCCTGACACTCCCGCCGTAGTAGAGATCCAGTTATCTTTGCTAGGGCTTATGTTATTGAAAATGTTACAGTCACTACTACGTAAAACGTCTAACAATCGCGCCCAAAACTCAGGTCGTATTTTATGACGACTACTTATCTCTGTTTTAGTTTGAGTTTCTTCAGCTTCTTTGGCGTTAATACCAATCATGAACTCTTTGGCTTCGGGTGTTGGTATTATTTGCTCGACATTTAAAAATAATTCATCACTCATCGCATACGGTGTTACTTTAAAACACTGTAGTTGAATGTTATGGCTAAGTAGCCACAAAGCGGTACTGGTGACTTCTTTACGATAATTAGCCGCTACAAACACCAGCCGTTGTGCATTGCCGCTATTAAGTACCAACTCTTCAAGATCAGAAATATTAAAAAACTCGCATAACTTAGCTTTGGCATCAACACCATCACAATAACGAGTTAAATATTTCTGATAAATATCAACAATTTGTTGCTTAGTTAAACTTGAGCAATAAGACGCATACTTTAACGCTTGCCAAAGCACGTCACGGCCACTGTCATCGAGTTTATTTTCAATAACCACTAAGTTGCCGTCTTTATCTAACGCTAGTAAATCAAGGCGTTCACGGGTATCGTCAAAGCCATCGAACTCTTTTTGAATGATCAATAACTCTTCACCCAGTGCATTAGGCTCATTAGCTAACCATTCTTGCAAGTGCTCACGTTCTTTAAAGCCTAATTCAGAAAAACTTTTACTTTGAATACGTGAAATACGGTTGCTGCTTGAATCAATTTTAAACATTAAAATCCCTTTTAATTTTTGAGCGTTAATTTACCGCTTACTCATTTAATGCCGGAGCACTTAAAGCATTGCTAACCACGGCATCAGCGAGATGTAGTTGCGTGGTTTGGGCAACGCTTAGGCGGGCTTTGAGTTGCTCACACAATATCATCAGTTCATCGACTCTAGCGACAATACGGTATTGTTCGGGTAGTGGTGGTATCAATAATGGCATTTTATTTAATATGCCATGGTTTAAATTGGTCATTGTCGTTCCAATTGACATACCACCTAGATAATTTTTTACATATTGAGTTTTAAATAATAAAAGTATGTATGTTCGCGATAATGCTTTATTAAAACGCAGTACAAAACTACCTGTACCGCAAAGCCATTTTTCTTCACGTTTTGTTACTAATGCACAACGTCCCATTTCACCACGTCTAGCCATAACAATATCATGTTCATAAAGAGTATATGATGCCAAGTCTTTCGCTTTTCCCTTACTAACTGAAATTGCGATATCTTCTTGAATTGCTGAATTAATCATGTGTGAAGGATTAATCAAAGGGACACCATTATCAATATAATCTCTTTTATGAATCATCGAACCAAATGGTCCTGTAGCTATTTCATTCGAATAATATCCAAATCGCGAATACTCCCAACCGTTAGGCAACTCAAACGGTTTTTCTTCATCTGTAATCTCAGGCAGTGCTTTTTGCTTTTTGATCTTTTTATCAGCGATGAGCTGAGCTTTTTCTTCAGCGATTTTTTCAAGTAATACGCTTGCGGGTTCGTCGCTTGGGTTTTGTGGGACGAGTTTGCCCATGACCGCTAGCTGTAAGATGGTTTGTTTTAGTTTCTCTATGCTGAGTTCAGTGGTGAACAATACGTCGAAGTGCTCGGCGATACGTTGCCAGCTTGTTTGAAAGTCTTCTGTGCTATCACAGTTTGTTAACGCCGCTAGCAGCACTTCAACTAAGGTTTGGTGTGCACTAAGGCTTTGTTCGGTTTGTTGCTCTAACTGGTCACACAAAGCCATTAGTTCATCGACTTTAGCAACGATGCGATGTTGTTCGGCTAGTGGGGGCAAAGCAATTACAGTAGCAATTATTTTTTCTCTTGATATATTTGGTTGAGCACCACCCGCCCCCATTCCTATAAACTTTGGTCTATAAGCTTTTAACAATGTAAGTAAAAATATATTTGAAAGTCCTGTGAAAGGTGTACACGCACAAACAGCTTGGTTTGTTGTGGCTCTTATTTTAAGGATCGATGTTTTACCTATCGTTGCACCGTACATTGCTAAAAGTACGTCACCTACTTTGTTATACCTAAGAGACGCTTGCTTTAGTGCTAGCTCGGTTACCGTCTCTTCAGATGAATCAATAAAGTCACTATTTAATTCACCTGATTTGAACCATGGAATATCACCACCATATAATTCAGATTGACCTCGTCTCGGTGTAGCGCCTGCTCCCCATTCACCCAAGTCATTTAACCTAACGAATTCCCAACCTTGCGGCAAAGATATTGTTTTATCTTCTTCAGTAATTTCAGGAAGTTTTTTAGGTTTTTTAATTAATTTATCTTTTAGTAATTTAATTTTTTCTTCTACAATTCGGTCAAGTAAAACGCTAGCTTGTTCATCCGTCGGATCTTGCGGCACTAACTTACCACTTACGGCCAGTTCTAAAAACAACTCCCGTAGTTTTTTAATGCCCGTTAATTCAATTTTTTTAGAACTACCACGACCTTGTGAATTGCGCTTTTTAATGGCGCTAGTCCAAACATCAATATTATCGGTAATTAGCTTATTAACATCAGTCATAGCTATTTACCATCACTAGCAAGTGCCGCTGACAAAATATCTTTAAGCTGGTCGCGAAGTGCTTGAATATTATCTTGCTGTTTAGCGTAATCCGTTAGTAACTCTTGTGGATCATGACTGATCACTTCACCGACATGGGGATTTTTAATATCAAGGTTGAAGTTACGGGCAATAATGTCGTCAATGCTCACTTGCCATGCTTGTTCGGTTTCAACGCGCGAAGCAAAGCCGTCACTCTCATTGCCCCACCAATCAATTTCTGTTTGAAACTCTTCAAACTTCATTGGTTTAGTTTTGTTGTAGTTTTTAACGCCTGCTGGGTATGGGTGCTCGTAGTACCAAACTTTTGTCGTTGGCTTGCCTTTGGTAAAGAACAGTATGTTAGTTTTAATACCTGTGTACGGGGCAAATACGCCATTAGGTAAACGAACGATGGTGTGTAAATTACACTCTTCGGTTAATAGCTTTTTGATTTTGGTTTTAACGCCTTCACCAAATAAAGTGCCGTCGGGCAATACTACCGCCGCACGACCGCCCTGCTTTTCTGTTGTTGGTGACGCCAGCACTTCAACAATTAACTGTAAAAACAAATCGGCTGTTTCACGGGTACGGGTTTCAGTAGGGAAATTCTTTTCTATACCGTCTTCTTCTGTGCCGCCAAACGGTGGGTTGGTGACAATAACGTCTAACTCTTCGTCCCAGCTTGAAAGCGGTTTGTTTAGCGTATTGCCATGTTTAACTTGTACTGGTACTTCAATGCCGTGTAGTAGCATATTGGTAGTACAAAGTAAGTGCGGTAATTGCTTTTTCTCAACGCCGTGAATTTGTTTTTGCAATATTTGGTGATCAGCAGCAGTTTTAACATAATTGTCTTTAACATGGTCAAACGAACAAGCTAGAAAGCCACCAGTACCACACGCAGGGTCCATAATGCTTTCGCCAAGCTTAGGGTCAACACGGTTAACCATAAAGCGAGTAACAGCACGTGGCGTATAGAATTCGCCTGCATTACCAGCGCTTTGTAAGTCTTTTAATATTTGCTCGTATAAATCACCAAACAGATGACGTTCTTGTGAGTCAGTAAAGTCAATTTCATTAAGCTTGTTGATCACTTGGCGCAGTAGTGTGCCGTTTTTCATGTAGTTAAAAGCATCACTAAAGGCTTCACGTACTACATAACCACGTGGGTTAAGGTTTATTGGTGCGGTTAAGTTTTTAAGGTCTGTAAATAGTTGGTCGTTAACAAACTCTAATAATTCTTCACCAGTAATGCCTTCATTGTCTTGTGCCCAGTTACGCCATAAATACTGCGTTGGTATTGGCTCTTGATAGTTTTCAAGTTCAAACTCTAGGGCTTCTTCTTGCGCGTCAAATATTTTAAGAAAAAGTAACCAAGACATTTGCCCTAGTCGTTGGGCATCGCCGTCTACACCTGCATCTTTACGCATAATATCTTGAATGGACTTGATCACTGAACTGACTGACATAATTTTCTCTTATCTTTATATACAACAAACCCTTAAATGAGACTTAATTGCTTAAATAAGTAACAGCTAAGGGTAAAATATTAGTTTATTGAATGGCTTAACTGGCTTTATCGGTTGGCATTTTTTGATAAAGCTCTGTTTCTAACTCGGTAATGGCTTGATCATACCCTTTTCGGTTACCAAAGGCTTGCTTTGCTATCTCCATTGGCTTGCCCATTTGCTCGAACGGCTGAACTTTAAGCACATGAATGCTTTCAATTTCTTTTACGCCAGCGTCAGCGTATTTATCAAGCAGCGCTTTGAGTACTATTTGTGCTTGTTCTGAGTATTTAGTGAAGTAGTTACGCTTTTTAACGTTGTTAGCACGCTCTTGTCGCGTTAATGGCGGTTGATCAAAAGCTATGTGGCATATCAGGTCAAACGGGTCGAGCTCTTTGCTTATATCGTCTTCTAGCGCTTGCCAAATAACACCTTCGTTGGCTAATTCGTCAATAATGGTTTGTTTACGCTCGGCTGCATTCCACTTACGGGTAAAGTCATCAAGTGAGGTAAATTGCTTTTGTATGGTTTTACGGGTGTAGTCTTTAAACGACTCGGTAACAAGTTTGCCGTCGGTGTCGTAATACTGCACACGCTCGGCCATTTTTTTAACTTTAACGCCTGCTACTTGGAATTTGATAAAACGTTTTTCTTCTTGGTCTTCACCCCAATCGCTATCAATTTCGCCATCATCTTGGTTAGCGCCAGTGTCATAGTCTTGCTCTGGTTCACTGACACCTTCACTTGGTTCTGCTTGATTATCATCACCAGTAAGTTCATCAATAAATGAGTCGTTTTCATCTTCAATAATATCTTCAGGTTTAGACACCATTATTTTAACGGCTTCGCCATCAAACTTCTCATCAGCGAATAGCTCTGTTGCTTTTTTGAAGTCGAGAATAGTAAACCAAAGCTTATTATATCTGTCGTCAATGCGGGTGCCTCGGCCAATGATTTGTTTGAACTTGGTCATCGATTGAATGTTTTGATCAAGCACGACTAGCTTACAGGTTTTAGCATCAACACCTGTGCTCATTAATTCAGAGGTAGTGGCAATAACAGGATAGGCTTTTTTCGGATTAATAAAATTGTCTAACTGCGCTTTGCCAATTTCATCATCGCCGGTGATTTTCATCACGTACTTTTCATTTTTAGCTACTTGCTTAGGGTTTAAGTTCACTAAAGCGCGGCGCATACGATCAGCGTGGTCGATATCGTTACAAAAGACGATGGTTTTTGCCATAGGATCAGTGCGTTCTAAATAACTGGTAATGGTTTGTGCCACCAGCTCTGTGCGTTCGTCGATGACTAAAGTGCGATCAAAATCTTTTTGGTTGTAAATGCGGTCATCAATGAGTTCGCCTTGTTTATCTATCTGCCCTTTAGTGGGACGCCAGCCTTGTAGATCAACATCAATATCAACACGTACGACTTTATAAGGTGCTAAGAAGCCATCTTCTATGCCTTCTTTAAGTGAATAGGTGTATACCGGCTCACCAAAGTAGTCGATGTTCGATACTTCTTCTGTTTCTTTTGGTGTTGCGGTTAAGCCAACTTGAGTCGCAGTGCTAAAGTATTCTAGTATTTCGCGCCATGCACTGTCTTCACTTGCACTGCCACGATGGCACTCGTCAATAATGATAAGATCGAAGAAGTCTTTATCGACTTGTTTGTAAGCCTTTTGGCTTTCTTCAGGGCCGGTTAATGCTTGGTAAAGTGCCAAGTGAATTTCAAAAGCAGGATCGACTGTGCGCTTAGTTACCTTGGTCATGGCTGAGCCAAAGGGTAAGAAGTCATTGTTTTTTGATTGATCGACTAATATATTACGATCAGCTAAAAATAGAATGCGCTTCTTCTGACGAGATTTCCATAAGCGCCAAATAATTTGAAAGGCGGTATAGGTTTTACCTGTGCCAGTAGCCATTACTAGTATGATACGGTTTTGCCCGTTAGATACCGCTTCAATGGTTTTATTAATGGCTTGTAGCTGATAATAACGCGGCGCTTTGCCACTGCCATCATCATGATAGTCTGGTGTAATTAGCGGTAGCTGCGTCGCTGTAAAACCGCGATAAGCGCAGTATTTCTGCCATAGTTGCTCAGGCGTTGGAAAGTCTGCAAGCTCTATGCGCGTTTCAAGTTGTGCAGGGTTAGTTTTATCATGGAGGATGAAGCCATCGCCGTTTGAGGCAAAGATAAATGGCACTTCAAGTAAACCGGCATAATCAAGCCCTTGCTGCATGCCCTTGCCTATTTCGTGCTTATTGGCTTTGGCTTCAATAACAGCCAGCGGCATATTAGGTTTATGGTAAAGCACAATATCAGCGGATTTAACTGTTTTACGCACGCCGAGTTGGCCGCGAACAATGACCTTGCCGTCACGTAATTTAACTTCTTGGCGGATCTGCTTCATCAAATCCCAACCCGCGCTTTGCACTGCGGGCATGATAAATTTGCTGATTATATCGGTTTCGCTGAGCTTCTTTTTGTCCATAATTTAGCCTTGGTATTGCTGCTTGTCCATTCTGCTGCATACAAGGTGCGTGTTTTGTTACTTTTTGTCAATACGATTTGAAGAAAATACGATGTATATCAACAGATTGATGAATAGTGAAAAGTGGCCAGCTAAAACATCTAAATTAGTTCATGTTCAATGCCGTTGATGGCTATTGACGTTGTTATTCATTATTTATTAGAAATAATGGCAGTTTTGTGAAAATTTAAAAAAAATAGAATTTTTTGGTGATTTTCCCGTAGTTGATCTATGTATATAAATGCCCCCGCCAATCCTGACAGAATGGTCCATGGGGGGGCTATTAACCGCTTTTTATAAACTAATTAATGATTATCGGATAACAGAACCGTCTTCATTTAAAGTTGGATAATCATCAAAGTTAATATGGTTCTTAGGTAAAAGCCCTTTTACGGCACGACTGGCCGCATTGCGAGCAGTTATATCACGTATGATGTCGTCAACGTTTGTTTGAGGCCTACTATCAGCGTATAGGCCTGATAACTTAGCCAAGTGTTGCCATGCACTAACTCGTGATGTAGCCGTGCATTTTTCGCCTCTACCCATCGCTTCTTTTAATAAGCCATTTAGTATTACTTCACGGCTAACATAAGCATCAGCAGACAACTCTTCTAAAAGTTGCTTAACAGCACTACGAATGTCAGGTTTCGTTAATAATTCACAACTAATAGAACGTGCTGTCTTATCAGAATAACCAGCGTTAATAGCCGCTCTAGTTGCGTTAAAATCGATTACATACTCTTCAACAAAGCGTTGTTGTTTATTGGTTAGTTCTTGCATGGTTTACCTCTATTAATTATTGATTGCAACGTTAAAGTATTAGCCTATAAGTTTCTTAAATTTGCGCCATTACTATGACAACAAAATTTGCTTATCAACATAACGATAATAGGTATTATTTGATGGTGGGAATGGCAACGTAAATCGGTACATTACTGACTTAGTTATTTAACGTAACCATCATCCCCTGTTATGTTCCACAATAGAATGTCAAAAGCTCTATATAACAAAATCATCATTTTTCTATTTTTTTATATTAATAATAAATATTAAAACATAACTTTTGCCATAGACGACCTTTGTATTTGTATGGTACTTTTGTCGTATTGGACAAAACGGCAGGAACTGCCTGTGTCCCAAGCGAACAATGAAGCGGAGCTTCATCAAAAGTAACCCTCCTCTACAAGTATACCGATTTACTAAACCTTTCAGTCACACTACGCTACAACCCTTATTCTATATAGCTTTTACTACTTGTTTGAAGTAATTACTCTAATTATATTGACCAATTTAAAGTGTGTCACCGTGTCAAAACAACCAATAACCATATACAGCAACGCTTACAGCTTATTACAGGCATAAAAAAAGGTGGGATAAACAAGCCTTATTTGCCGTCTGTCCCACCTCATTTGATACTTTTAAACTATTTGTGACGGCTTTTGCTGTGCCGTTTGTCCTGTTTACTAATATACTTTTTTCTTTTGCCAGCCTTTCGTGTTCTCTAGGTTAACCACATCAGGTTCTAATGTTTCACAATATAAACGCCTATAATGCCATGCCGTTAACTCTGCGTGTTTACTTCTGGCTTTGGTTACAGTGTCATCATTACCACAATAAAACACCTTAGTTTTAGCTACTTGCTTATCGTAATAACTCATCGCCCAATAG
>OLHM01000534.1_pt1 | contig 11377 bp, 8 predicted proteins | sample 1609611 | NCBI WGS metagenome assembly OLHM01 (sample SAMN05416891, study PRJEB24817) | seawater metagenome | isolation source: Sea water | place: Canada:Atlantic | collected 2013-11 | reverse complement strand
GACTGCTATTACTTTGCTCTTGGTTTAAGCTCTTCATTTGTTTAACACCTTAACTTGTGTAAATTGGCGATGTCCATCTGGTGACCCTCTGTAACCAAAGCCACTTTGTTTTGCGCCTACCCATGGACTATCACCTTCGCCGCCAACGCTTTGGTTAATGCCAACCATGCCTGCTTCTAATTGATTCGCAACGTCAAGGGCACCTTGAGCACCAAAAACGACAGCGCCTAATCCATACTCAGAATCATTGGCTCTTGATATCGCTTCTTCAATATTTTCATACCTTGCGATAGCAACAACAGGTCCAAATGTTTCTTCATTTTCTAGTAACATGTCCGGCGTAATACCTGATATCACCGTGGGTTCGATATACGGTGATTTTTGCGCTAAATTGCCAACGAGCAACTTTGCCCCTTTATCGATAGCATCAGATATATGATGGTTAACTTTTTGAAATTGATTGTCATTTATCAATGGGCCAATTGATGCTTCACGATCATCCCACGGGCCTGCTTTATAATTGGCGACCAGTGCCTTTACTCTTGCTTCAAATATATCAGCTACCTTTCCATCCACGTAGACTCTTTCTGTCGAGATGCACATTTGACCTGAATTTTCAAAGCTACTTCCAACCGCAAACCTAGCTGCTGCATCGATATTAGCGTTACCCATTACAATTAACGGATCATTACCACCTAATTCCATCATTAGTCGTTTCAAGCCAGAGCTAGCCCTTTTCATGATGTCTTTGCCTGCTTTTTGTGAGCCAGTAAAAGCGATAATATTCACGTCTGATTCGACCACCATTTGACCAACGTCTTTACTGCCGTGGACGATTTGAAGAATATTTTCTGGTAAATGCTCATTTAACGCTGCAACCATTTTATCTGCGACTACAGGCGTTTCTTCTGAAGGCTTGAAAATCACAGTATTTCCGGCCACCAATGAAGGAATTATAAGATTAGCTGCCATTGCTAAAGGATAGTTCCAAGGGGCGATTACGGCTGCAACACCTAAGGGTAAATATTGAATTTCAGTATGAGCACTTATATTTGTTGGTCTCAATGATAATGCTACATTACTTGAAATATATTCAGCATTGTGAATAACACTAGAAACCTCAGCCACAGAGCGACCGCCACTTTTGCCCATTTCCATACTTATCAGTTTTGCCAAACCTCTTTGCATCGGTGCTAAGGCTTCAAAAGCACGGGTGATGATGTCAACTCGTTCATTCAAAGGCACTAATTTCCATTGATTAAATGCTGTTCTGGCATTTACCACTTTTTCATTTATTTCATCTTGAGAAGTGATTTTCACTTCTCCAATTAACTCGCCAGAACTTGGGTTTATTGATTTCAATATATTATTCATAACAACACCATTAAAAGAAAATTATGTATATACCGGTACCATTTGAACATGCGTCTTCAAGTGGAACGGTTGTAGCAACTTTATTGCAGGAACCAGCAACTGATGTCTGGTTTTTTTCTTTGCAATAACTTATGAGATAAGAATAATTAACAACAGAAACAAAATAAAACAACATGTTGTTGTTATGGATACAACTTTAAATTGTATCCTTGTTGGATGTATAGAAATAATCAAGCAGACCAGACAGACCATTGAGCTGACATAAAACCTTAAGTTGTTTGTACCGTCGAGGTTTTGGCTGAATGTTAACGTAATCTAAGCAGAGAAATACTTAATGTGCTTATAGGGGGAATATAACGTTGAAGGGTAGGGGCTCGAGAGTTTATTGATGATACAACTAAAACTATAACTAAAAATATTCCCGTAAAGAAAGGAGTACTTTTACATTCAAATAGTGGTGTTTGAAATGATTACGCCAAGCGTGTGCCGTCCTTGGCTATGATAGGAATAAAAACTAGCCAGTATGCTGAGGATAATCGGTATAACCTTTACCAGTGCCACCATACAGACTTGTGGGGTCGACACTATTTAAAGACCAATCATTTTTTATTCTTTCAGGGAGATCAGGGTTAGCAATAAATGGTCGACCAAAACCAAAGATATCGCCTTTACCTTCTGTCAGAATTCGTAATGCTTTTTCTGGCGTATATTTACCGGCATACATAATACAGCCTGCAAAATATTGTCTAACATCTTGATAGAATGCATCTGGTAAATCCGGTGCATTATCCCAATCAGCTTCGGCAAGGGATAAATAAGCGACACCAATATCATTCAGTATTTTTATCGCTGCAATATACGTTGCATGCGGGTCACTTTCTACTAATCCAAGGTAAACGCGATCTTCATCGGTACTTTCAAATAATGGCGCAAATCGAACGCCTACTTTGTCTGCGCCCATCACTTGTGTTACCGCTTCGGTGATTTCTTTTAAAAATCGTAAACGATTCTCTAGGTTTCCACCGTATTTATCAGATCGGTTATTGGTATGCTCAGAGATGAATTGATTAACTAAATAACCATTGGCGCAATGTAATTCAACACCATCAAATCCAGCTGCTTTAGCGTTTACCGCTGCTTGTCTGTACATATCAACTAAGTCTTCAACTTCGCTTGTAGATAATGCTCGAGGTTGACTTGGATCTGCTAAAGCGCCCACTTCAGGAGCGGTTTCAATGAAAACTTTTACATTGTCAGCTTGAATGTCAGAAGGACCTACAGGTAGGCCTTCGTTTGGTTGTAAAGAGACATGTGACACTCTACCAACATGCCAAAGTTGGCAAAAAATCACACTATTGGCGTCATGAACCGCTTCAGTTACTTTTTTCCATCCTTCAATTTGTTCTTTACTGTGAATACCAGGTGTCCACGCGTATCCTTGACCCCTTGGTTCAATTTGTGTTCCTTCGGTTACCATAAAACCAGCACCTGAACGTTGTGAATAATATTCAGCCATGAGGTCATTGGGAATATTACCCGGTTGTGAGCTTCTCGAACGTGTTAAAGGGGGTAATACAATACGGTTTTTCAAGGTGTACGAACCAAGAGAAACCTCACTAAATAAACTATTAAACTTCATATTTATACTCCAATGATGAACCCGTTAAAATGGCTATTACAAGCCTGCTGTTGATTCATTCAAACTAATTGGATGTATGCTATGCTTGATGTATTACAATTAAAAACAAACAATACTTGTTAGGAATACAATTTTGAGTGGTATCAATAGGCTAGACATTAAGCAATTACGAATACTTCAGCTTTTATTGCAAGAACGAAATTTATCGAAAGTCGCTAATTTAATGGGGTTAACGCAACAAGCGATAAGTGAACAACTCAAAAAACTCAGAAATACTTTTGATGATGAAATGTTTATTAGAACGAGCAACGGCGTAATTCCAACACAAATTGCCGAAAATATGGAGCATAAGCTAAATCAAATTCTTTCAGATATTGATAACTTAATTTCGCCTGATAATTTCGACCCTTCAAACCTTACTGGCGTGTTACAGATCAGTACTTCAGATTATGCCTTAGTCACAATATTTCCGGTTTTAATTAAAATAATCAATACTGAAGCGCCTAATTTAAAGGTAGTAATTAGAGATTTTGAATCAGATAACTTGCATCAATTGATGGTGACTGGAGAGCTAGACTTAGTCATTACGTTTCCTGAATTTATCCCAGATAATTACCCTAATATGCTGTTATTCGAAGAACATCATGTTTGTGTTACCGGCGTAAACTCTATATTTAGGGGAAAGGAATATGATCTAAAAGAAATAGCAGATATGCCTCAAGTGATTGTATCCCCTTCGAGAGCTAATCTTAAAGGATCTCATGATGCGTGGTTTGAGCGTAAAGGCTTTAAACGTAATGTCATTATGTCTGTGCCAAGTTTTTCTTCTGCTCCTGATATCATTGAGGCATCTAATACCATAGGTTTTCTTCCTTCACGGCTATTACCCCATCCAAAAGTGGTACCCGTTCAAATTTCTGAAAATCCACCCAGCTTTAATGTTATTGCCGCTTGGCATCCTAGATCTCAGAATAATCCACTGCATAAGTGGCTGTTGAGTATTTTAAAAGATAACTTTGTAAAATAGCGGGTAATAGACTGCATTGAAAAATGCTCGTTATTATTTAATTATTCTAGATTTAGCTATGTATTTAAAGTTATAGCTTCAAGATGAATTTTTAGAAGTAATATAGTGACTGCTTATCCCGTTTAGTCAGTAATTTCAACGTGATGATTTGGCTGCAACAATGTAAAAGGTGATAAATTTAAGCAAGTTCTTGCAAAGGAATCATACGTTAATTGATTAACCCTATAGCAATTATTTACCGGTTAACCTTGTATTCACTATTTTTATCCTCATTTTCAGTGTATCCAATGTATTTAGTTTTAACCGCAATAATGTTTTGTAGTACTATTTTTTGCTATATCAACTGAGTCAATATTCAGTTCTATTGTCAGAACTCAGTTAGACAATGAAAAATAAAATATGGGATAAAACTTATTCTAGTTTCGTTACTGCTTTAAATAGCAGCGAGCTTAATCGATTTAATCTAGGTTATAAATATGACGTTAAATGAAAGTAAACCCGCAATAAGAGCACGGGTTAAATTAAGCATAAAAGGTGATATTCCGGCAGAAATTATCAGCTTTACTGGTCTTGTTGATGATAAAGAACATATTGCTATAGTGTTTAATAGTGCAGATAAACAGCAGAAATCTCCTTTAGTAAGAGTTCATTCTGAATGTTTGACTGGCGATCTTTTCCATTCTTCTCGGTGTGATTGCGGTGAACAGTTAGACGAATCGATCAGCATTATGAAAGATAAAGGCGGCATCATTCTATATCTTAGACAAGAAGGGAGAGGCATAGGTTTATATAACAAATTAGACTCTTATCTTTTTCAAGAGAAAGGTATTGATACCTATGAGGCAAATAGAAAACTTGGCTTCAATGATGATGAAAGAAACTATGATGATGCAATAAATATGCTCAAAGCGATGAATGTTTCAAGTTTACATCTCTTAACGAATAATCCATTAAAAATAGAGGCTATTGGAAAAGAAATATTTGTTGAATCGATTCAAAATACCAAAACTTATTTAAAAAGAGATAATAAAAACTATCTTTTAGCTAAGTATGAATTGTCAGATCATCAATTAGAAACGTCATTGCTCTAAGGGGTTATTAAAGGTTAAATTATATTGTTCTGATGACTGCTAAAATTATTTTTAAGTTGGTAAATAGAAATTTTACCCCATGAGATTCCTGCGAGTGTGAATATACAAATGTTATTTGATGCTGGTTCAATGTAAAACAATGGCATGGTCTCGCTTGGTGACAATAATGAAGCATCATTAAATGTCAGCCGAAAATCATTATTCAAATAATTTTAGATACTAAATATTTTTCAGACTTTGCGAATATCGTTGAAGCGAGTCCTTCGATAATTGAGTTATTTTGTCAATCATGAGTAATTGTGAAGGGTTAAGCTTATTGTCTTTTGTGTTGATTTCAAGTGTGTGACAAAGCTGATATAACCTAACTAGGCCTAAACCGATAGCAGCGCCTTTAAGCTTATGTAATTTTGCGTGTTGATCCATGGTCGATAAACTAGCAAAATCACTATATTCCTTATTTATTTGTTGGCAAAATAACTGAGTAAGTCGTATTACCTTATCGCTGCCCAAGTACTCAATATCTTGATTAGGAATACTGGCATCAAATAATAAAAATTCACTAAGCTCGTTACTTTCAACTAGAGAGTCCACTTTAGCTGGAGCTGGAACAACAACTGCTTCCGGTATTTCAAACGGCTGTTCAACCTCAATGTCAGTTCGCGGGTTAACTAACCCTTCAACATTAAACATTACTTTGGCAATGCTTGGTTTTAATTTTTTCATTTGTACGGGTTTGGCAACAAAACCATCGAAGCCAGACTGTATAAATTTAGCGATATCTTCATTAAAAACATGCGCTGATACAGCGATCGTTTTGAAGGGGGTCTGCTTTTCTTTAGCAATAATCTTGAGTTGTTGAGATAACGTTACGCCATCAATATCAGGTAGATTGATGTCGAGTAAGGCTAAATCAAATTGAATGTTGTGCATACATTTCAGCGCGCTAGCACCATCTTTGGCGGCTGTGACTTTATGACCCAATTTTTCAACCAAGGCACAAGCGACATTAAGGTTAATTTCGTTATCCTCGACAATCAGTACTTGATAACATTGAGATGACGTTTTTGATGGCGAAAACAGCACTTGCTGAGCGCAAATCGCTTCTGCTGAAGCACGAGCTAATGGAATAGTAAAAGTAAAACAACTGCCACGACTTTCTTCACTTTCAAGTGTTAAAGTCCCTTGCATAGCACTGACAAGTCGCTGGCATATTGCTAAACCCAAACCTGTACCTACTGCACTCTGAAGATTATCTACTTGAGTAAATGCTTTAAAAACATCAGCTTGCTTCTCTTTAGCAATACCGCAGCCGGTATCAGTCACTGAAAATGTTACCTTTGAACCTTCGGTACTACTTTCATCATTAATGACTATTGATAAAACAATACTGCCTCGTTGAGTAAATTTAATCGCATTATTGATCAGGTTTATTAATATTTGTCGCAACTTACCTAAATCAGCAACGTACCAGTTTTCAATATTTCCTTTTTTATCAAAGTGCAGCTGCAACGATTTATTTTGCGCTCTTGCTCGCATTAAATGTACGACATCTTCTCCTAGCTTGCCTAAATCAATGGCACGGTAAGAAAGCGCTATATGGCCCGCTTCAATTTTGGAATAATCAAGAATATCATTCAGAATATCTAATAAACTTTCCCCTGAATATAAAATAGTTTGAGCATATTTTTGCTGTTCTGACGTGAGCTTGGTATCGGTTAACAACTCTAATGTGCCGATCATGCCATTCATTGGTGTACGTATTTCATGACTCATGCTCGCTAAAAAGACTGATTTAGCTCTATTAGCTTCATCTGCTTGCTGCTTTGCTAAAGCATGCGCCTTAGACTCACTGTTTAACTTCTCATTGGTAAACCGTAGTTCTTGCGTTCTAACATTTATCAACTGCTCAAGGTTTTCCTTATGTAACCGTAATTCTTGTTCTGTCTGTAGTTGCTCATACTCAAGTTGTTGCTTCTTAATCGCGTGCTCACGAAAAACATCGAGCGCTTCAGCTAAATGTTTTAACTCTTCATCATTTGATGATTCAACCGTAATCTCTAAATCACCAGCGGCTAATTTTTCTATTGCGTCAGTATGTTTCTGCAACTTAAAAACAATGCCTTGATAAACCACTTTCCACATCACAAAGACAATGACAATAAGTGATAATAAGGTGGTAATTAAAAATACGTTCTGAGACCACGAAACCAATTTTTGATGCTGTTGACTGGTTTTTTTGGCTAACTCACCTTGCTTCTCAACCAGTGACAATATGCCTTGGTTTAATTGCGTTAATTGATTAGAAATATGTTGGTGAAGTAAGCTTTGCTTTTGATCCAATTCAATGGCTCTTTGCTGATTAATAAGCAAGTTATCAAATAAATTGAGCTTATCAAGCGCGATATTGGCTAAGTTAACTCTATAGGGATCAGTAATTGAATCCACTAAGTTTGATATCAGCAATAATAGTCTATTTTTATTTCGGGTTAGTTCATTAAGTTGCTGGTACTGTTGTGTCGTAATAACCAAGTTAGCAATTTGCTCTAACTCCAAAGCATTACGCTCTAACGCTGCCATTTTATCAAGTAAATTGAGGTCCTCATCAATGATTAAATCAATATCTTGTTTTGCTTGTAGCAGATTACTTTTCTGCTCAATTAAATCGTAAAGCCCTGATAAGCGAACTAACGCAAAGGTACTCGCATTAGCTACCTGTGATTGAGATAAAACAGAAATTTCATGAACTGACGCTTTCACCACATTAAAGGCTTGATCACGTTGTTGTTGATTGGTGATTTTATTTTTGGCATAGAGATCAAGTTGCTCAATGCCTTGGTTAATATCTTTCTTTAAACTAATTAACGAAGGTAAGTTTTTCTTGTTGAGGTTGAGTAACTCAAGGGCTGTAAATTTATCTTCAACCGCTAAATGTAGCAATGTCAGTGTCTGACTAATTTCTTGACGTTGTTCTTCATCTGAGACATTTTTTAATAACGTTGTCTTATGGGTAATTTGCAAACTGAGGTTCGCTAACTCTCTTGCACTTGAAAGCGTAGGTAAGGTTTGTTGAGTAATAATATCACCAGTGCTGGCAATCAGGCTGAGGCCATTCCAAGCAACAATACTAACAAACAGCAGTAAACCCGCAACAAAGCTAAAGGCAAATAATAGTTTGTTACCTATACTTCGACGAAAGTGCAATGTAATATCCTCTTTTATACGGCCCGTGTATTCATTTTAAATAGAGTCTTTTTGTGAAAATACTTCTAGTGTTACTACTCAATATTGTTCATTGTTTATTTTTCTCATCAGCAGCCGCAGCTAGTCAAGGGCAGTTAAATAACAACCGAGCAACGAGTACAATAGCAGAAAGCGACCTACCAACAGGTAAAGTATCCACGAGCAAAATTAAACTATGCGCGGTCTACCCTCATCTAAAAGATTCTTATTGGCTTAGCATCAATTTTGGCATGACTGAACAGGCAAAACAAAGATCAATTGAATTAAAAGTCCTAGATGCGGGAGGCTACCAGAATAAGGGGGAACAGTTAAGACAAATTGAACAATGTATTCATTGGCAAGCAAGCGCAATATTAGTAGGCTCGGTTAATTTTGAGGCATTAAATCAAAAACTTGCACAAGTTAATCAGCATACGCCAGTTTTTGCCTTAGTAAATGAAATAGCCACTAAGAATATTAGTGGTAGAACAGGTGTCTCTTGGTATCAAATGGGTTATCAGTTGGGAGAATATCTGGTTAAGCACCATCACAATAATTTCAATGCTACACCAGCAACACTTGCTTGGTTTCCAGGCCCTAAAAGGGGAGGAGGGAGTTTGCAATCTACCAAAGGTTTACAAGCCGCACTTGTGAATAGTCCTATTGAAATAATCGCTATCGAGCACGGTTTAAACGAGAAGATAACGCAGTTTTCTTTGCTCAAAGACACCTTGAAAAAATATAGAGACATCGATTATTTAGCGGGCAATGCTGTGATGGCTGAAATGGCAATAAATGAGGTCGGAAGGTTACCTAAAGAGCAACAACCTGAGATCCTAAGTCATTACCTTAGCCATGGCGTTTATCGTGGCATTAAGCGTCATAAAATCTTAATGGCCAATTCAGATCAAATGGTATTACAAGGAAGGATGGCCATTAACCAAGCGGTTGATTACCTACAAACTGGGAAGGTGAAAACTTTGCAGGCACCTGAAATTATCATGATAGATCAGGCGACTATAAACAAGCTAAAGACTGAGTTGTCATTATCACCAAGTAACTTTAAGCCTATTTATAGTGTTAAAGTTACTGAGATAAAATAACTGCAAGTAGCATTTAAATTTGCTACTTGATTAGATCAACTGTTTGTTAAGCTAGGTAATATCAGCTGCGAATAAATACCCTTCACCATGAATTGTCGTGAAAATCTGTGGATCTTTTGGATTATCTTCTATTTTGTGACGTAAACGACGAACCAGCACATCGATGGTTCTATCATTGGGTGCATCAACTCTATGCTCAATTAAATTAAGTAATCGATCTCGGCTGAGGACACGGCTAGGATTAGCGACAAAAGCCACTAAAATATCGTATTCAGCTTTAGTTAGTTTTATTGGCATATTATTTTTGAGCAACTTTCGTTTTGGAATATCAAAACTGCATTGACCAAAATGAAATAAATCGTCATCTTCCTCATCTTCTGTAGCTATAACAGATTTTTGCTCGGTTAATGATATGCGCCATAGAATGTTTTTAACGCGAACTAACAGCTCTCTTAACTCAAAAGGCTTAGTAACATAATCATCAGCGCCCATTTCTAAACCAATAATTTTATCGATAGAGTCAGTTCTCCCTGTCACAAGCACAATGCCAATGTTCGAATGGCTGCGCAGGTTTCGAGTGATCATCAAGCCATCTTCATCAGGCAAGTTAATGTCTAACATGACTAAATCAATGTGATGATTCTCCAATACCACCATCATTTGGCTTTTATTTTCCGCTTCACTGACTCGATAGCCAGCATGTTGAAAATAACCCACCAGTTTAGCTCGTGTTATCGCTTCATCTTCTACCACTAAAATATGTTTATCGTTCAAGCTTTTTTCCTATCCGACCGTTATCAGAAGTAATCGACACTACCGAATAACAGACTATTAATAAGTCTTAACAAATCAAAAGTTTGTGTAGCTATTGTCTTCTAAACAAGTTCCCAGAGGGAGAACAAACTTAATTGAATTGGAATTTATGCATTTTTACATATTGTGTTCATCTAAGCACACAATGCTGTTCATAACTGAGCGATACAATAACGCCATCAAAAATAGTTTATCTGATTTATATCAATCTTGGAGTTTTAAGTTATGAATAAAGTAATAAAAACAGCAAACCGCGTACTAATTGGCACAATGTTACTATCTTGCCCTTTTTTAGCAAGCAGTGAGCAAAGTAAGGAAAAACTATTTAATGGTACCTTCAGTGGCTCACTTGAAATGGCAACCGATTACGTTTTTCGTGGTGAATCTGAAGTTGCTGATGGTGATATTCCAGCCATTAAAGGTAGCTTTACTTGGACTCATGAAAGTGGGGTTTATGCTGGCGTATTTGGCGCAACCAATAAGTTTGAATCTACCCCTGATATCAGAGCCGTACTAGCGCCTTACATTGGTAAGTTTGGTACCTTTGGTGATAGTGATATTAGTTATAATTTTTTTGTTTTTCACTATACCTATCCCGGCGTTGAAGACATGGACTATACCGAACTTTGGATGAAGGTTGCTAAAGACTTTGGCCCAGTAAAAATAGAACTTGAAGTAACTCCAACCCTTAATGACTGGTTTGGTGTTGATGGCTGGAGTGGTATTAACTACGCAGTTCACCCGAGCAAAACCTTCGATAATGGTATTAAGCTTTCAGGCTCAGTCGGTTATCAAGAGTTATCAGGAGAAGGTGCAGAAGGTTGGGCTCATTGGAACTTAGGTTTAAGTAAAAACGTTTATGGCCTTAATATTGATGTGCGTTATCACGACTCTGATGTAGATAGTTCACATAAGGTATATGGCTCTGAACAAGGTCAAAAAATCTTTGATGAGCGCTTTGTTTTTAGTGTTAGCAAAAGCTTTTAGTCATCTACTTTAACAAAGCAGGTCTAAGCTACCTAGTTTAGGCGGTTTAGTGTTTAAATAACCTGAACTCTGGATAAGCAGCACTTGCTCAACATTCCTATTTTTGTGGTTCTCATCGTTAAAA
>OLHM01000527.1_pt1 | contig 11508 bp, 8 predicted proteins | sample 1609611 | NCBI WGS metagenome assembly OLHM01 (sample SAMN05416891, study PRJEB24817) | seawater metagenome | isolation source: Sea water | place: Canada:Atlantic | collected 2013-11 | reverse complement strand
TTACATGCTGCGTTATTGATTTTGACAAGGGAATAACCATTCTCTTCAATCAATGCCTTCCTTCTAAGCCTTTTAATTCTCGCTGAGCGGGAAAGAACTTAATCAACTTGGTATTAGTTTTCTGTTAACGACTCTTTAGCTAAATATCCTGGTCGTATTAATCGAGATAAAACCACTAAAAATAGTGCTAACAAAGCAAGAAATGACAAACTACCACTGCTTGATTTTTCAGGAGTAACTTCCAATGAGATAGTACTGTTGTCAACTACGGCTATACCACCAGGATCATCAATGACCCCGTTAGCAATGCCATCAGCATCATTTGCGCCACCATCTTCAATGAATAATTTTAAGCACGTGTCACCCACATTTAGACCTGCTCGATAAAGCTCACTGTGTGGTGGCGGACAAACGCCATTAATAGCCACACCTGTAGAAATCACATTGTTACTATCTTCAGAAAAATCTGTCCATTGTTGTTCAGCATTTACCTTACGATAAACAGAATATTCAACGATAGCAGCAGACAAAGGCAAAACAATGGCAACTGAGCGACCAAAAGGTGCAATATTGTGTATTTCAAAATCAAAATAGCCCATTGTATTTACTAAACTGTCTGGTTCAACTAACCCTGTAGCTAAAATTTCTTTTTGCGAAAGCGCGATTCCATCAGAAGTTTGCAGCAGCGCAAATTTACCTAACTTTAATTGTAAACCCGGTTCAGTTTCCGCTAACTTCACCAAAGCTGCATTAATATGTAATGGTTGTAAGTAAGGGATGGTTGAATTATCCATATAAGCGGGTAATCCATCTGAATCTTCATCACTAAAACCTTCAGCCAAATCACTCAAGCCGTCTCTATCACTATCTAGACTGCGTAATGTTTGTTGAGTCGCTAATAAAGCTACAGAAAGCAACTTAGTTTGTGACAACTCTTCAGCACCACTATTGGTAGTATTTCCGCTGTCCGTTACCTTAACGCTAAGGTTAATTAGGCCCTTGTTTTCCTCCGGTACACTCAAACCATCAACAGGAAAAATAAATTGTAATTTATCCGTTGAAAGCACAGCATTTAAGTAGTCAGGAATTTGCCAGTCAATTTGGTGGGTATCTTGAACATTAGAGTCTTTAATACTCAAGACGACCGTCACTTCGCCGTCATTCATAGCAACGCTAGGGACTTGTATGCCCTTTTGCCAAATTGCTAGATTAATATTTGGCGCAACATTACCTTCTGTAACGGTAATGACATGCTCAGCATTAACACCAGCGTTTACTCCTTGTTCAAAGCTAAGAATAAGTTGTTCATCACCCTCTACTTGAAAGTCATTATTCACCTTGATATCGATAAAACCCGCAGTGCCCTGAGTAATGACGATCTTGTTATCGGCAATATTGTAATCTGCATTGTCGACAGTACCAGTGATTGTTAGTGGTAATGTCACAGGGTAAGCAGGCGCTTCTCCAGATAACACTACCGCTACTCTAGCAACGCCACCTTCAGCTACCATTTGTGCTGAAGAGAAGTTCACTAACGGATGAATATTTAATACTTGTGATACGTTTGATATATTGCCGGCATTATCTACTGCTCGCCATAAAATAGGAACTAAGCCAGATCTGACATTTTTCGCGCCTGTCTCAAAACCTAATGCAGTTAAACCACAACAATTTATGCCATCAAGACCATCACGTACCGTAATACTAGTTAAGTCAATTAATCGCTGTAAATCTAATTGAGTAAACGTATGGTTGGCATTTATATGCACAGCTTGTGGCGGCGTAATAATTGGCGCGTAATCATCTCTTAAAGGATGACTGCCCGCTAACGCTTCGGCTACGTTGGTCACACCATCAAAGTCAGTATCTAATAGTCCATCGTCAGCATTAAGTGGGTCAAAGTTATGCAGTAGCTCAAACTCATCACTCATGCCATCGGCATCATCATCTAAATCCGCATTATTACCAATTAAATCGCCGTCAGTATCAAACTGTTCATTTGCATCTAATGGCAGCTGATCTTGAAAGTCTGATACACCATCATTATCATCATCACTGTCAAAAACATTGCCTAAACCATCACCATCCGTATCAAAAGCTTCAACTGGATTGTTAGGAAATGCATCGTCTATATCTCTGATACCATCATTGTCATCATCACTATCGCTGTTGTCACCTAAGCCATCATTATCTGCATCAAGCCATTCTGTTGCATCGAGAGGAAATAAATCGATACTATCTAGACGACCATCGCCATCATCGTCGGTATCGGCATTATTACCCGTACCATCTCTGTCAGTATCAAACCATTCTAATGGATCGTTATCATCAAAATCTACTGCATCAGAAAAACCGTCGTTATCATCATCACTGTCGGCATTATTACCAACGCCATCACCATCATTATCGTATTGCTCGTTGGCATTTAGCGGGTAAACATCATCGCCATCCAACACACCATCACCGTCATCGTCGGTATCAGCATTGTTGCCAGTTAAATCACCATCCGTATCAAGCCATTCAGCAGGGTTAAGAGGGAAAGCATCAACACTATCGGGGTAGCCATCACCAGCTAGTGTGACGTTATGAGTATCATCATCTGGGTCTGCATTATCACCAACGCCATCACCGTCACTATCAAGAGACTCTAACGGGTCAAACGGAAAGGCATCTGCGCCATCAAGTACACCATCATTATCATCATCGGTGTCTGCTACATTACCAGTGCCATCGCCATCGGTATCTCGATCTTCTAGCAAATCAAGTGGAAAAGCATCTGAGAGATCAGTGATACCATCATCATCATCATCACTATCGGCAATATTATTACCTAACCCATCACCATCAGTATCTAGCCATTCCGTAGGGTCTAGTGGAAATGCATCTGTGGCATCGGGTAATCCGCCAGAACCGATATCACCATCATCATCGGTATCGGCATTATTGCCTGTACCGTCACCATCGGTATCTAAATATTCATTTAAGTCTAAAGGAAAAGCGTCACCGCCGTTAGCAATCCCATCACCATCAATATCAGCATCACTGTTATCGCCAAAGCCATCACCATCGAGGTCAAATTGTTCAGTGGCATCTAAAGGAAAGATATCGGTTACATCAAGTTCACCATCACCATCAGCATCAGTATCGGGGCCATCACAAGTACCATCGCCATCGGTATCAAGTCGTTCTAATGGATCAAGTGGACATGCATCGGTTCCATCTTGAACACCATCACCGTCATCATCATCATCAGCATTATTACCTATTCCATCATTATCAGTATCTAGCGTCTCTAATGGGTCAAGCGGCATATCTTCATCAGTATCTAATGCACCATCACCATCATCATCAGTATCGGTATTATTACCAACGCCATCACCATCAGTGTCGTACCATTCAGTATTATCGTAAGGAAAAATATCTAGAGTATTAACAATGCCATCATTATCAATATCAGGATCTTGTGCATTGCCAATTCCATCTGCATCTAAATCAGCATTTACATTAAAATCTAAGGGAAAAGCATCGCTGCCATCATTGACACCATCACCATCATCATCAATATCAGCATTATTACCGATACCATCAAGGTCGGTATCTATCGTTTCTAGAGGATCTAAAGGAAATTGATCATAGACATCAAGAACACCGTCACCATCATCATCTGGATCGCCATTATTACCTATGCCATCAAGATCAGAATCCAAGCTTTCTTGTAAATTGAGTGGAAATACATCGAGTAGATCCGGTACACCATCGTTATCATCATCGGTATCGGTATTATTACCTAAGCCATCATTATCGGTATCAAGCCATTCACTGGGATCGTTGGGTAGGGGATCATAAATATCAATGGCTAAATCACCATCATCATTATTATCAACACTATTAACTAAACCATCGCCATCAATATCGTTATCGCTATTATTTCCTGTGCCATCAAGATCGGTGTCAATCCATTCAAGTGGATCGGTAGGAAATAAATCGACGGCATCATCATAGCCATCACCGTCTGTATCTACGGCAAAAGCACTGGTACTAATGACAAGGGTAAGTATGCTTAAAAATTTAAAGCACCAAATTTTATACTTCAACACACGTTTCTCCACGGAGAGTATTATCTGGAATTAAAACCAGATATTTATGTCTTATAACTTCAGTAAAGTTATAAGACATAAAGGGATAGAATAAGTTTAACTGCAACAATCCGTTTACAGGTCTTCTTTATAACGGCCGATGTACATCTAACTTGAATAATTAAAGTGTTACTAACACGTAACGTTAGTAACCAACTTGGCGACCAAAGCGATAATTAAAGCCGATAAATACAGTACTGATACTGCCAAAATCAGAGTAGCTAGGATAATGTTTGAAACCTATATGCATAGCAGAGTTTTTGGTGAAGCTTTTTTGAAGGGAAATTGACATAACAGGATTGATATCGCCTTGCTCAGCAAAGTAAACATCATCTAATTTAAGAGCAGGATCAGGAATTAGTTTATTTTCGCTGAGGTTAATAGATGCGCCCAATTGAAATTCAAGCATAAGGCTACTGATAAATTTATCATAAGACTTAGGGTAATAACGATAACCTAAAGATAAGTCTATCGTCTGTAGGGTGAAATCAAAACCTGCGTCATCCCACACCTCACTTGTTTCATCCAAGTCGCTAATCTTTACTTTTTCAAAGCGATTATAACTGACCTGCCAATTAAACGCTTTTTGATTAAAGAATTCATCGCCAATGGAAAGGCTATAACCATAGCTTTTATCTTGATCAACTTTATGCAGTTGCACTGAGCTTTCTAATGCATGACTTTTACTTGCCAACATAACAAAAAAAACACATAACACTTGAGCGATATACGGAAGTTTTTTCGAGGTCACTATTTTACACTCCTGCCAACATTTTGTCGGTATTTAGTCGGTATTAGTGGGACTACTAATAAATAGAGTTAAGCAATTATCACACCAAAATAAATTGATAATCATTTTACAAATATGTTTATTCAGAATTGGTCTATCTCGGAGAGAGTAAATTGGAGTTGGAATAGATAATGGCGATTGATTGGCTAATAGCTGGCTATTGGAATTGCAAACAACGATGTTATTGGAATGTGCGTACTTAGCCTACACAAATAAACTCACTCTACTTGATGATGTCTTTTCAGGTTTTTAAATAGAGTGAATTTACAAGGACTTAACGTCCTAGCGCTAATCCTTCTCGACGTGGATCTGCGCCGCCCACGAGTCCGCCGTTATTGACTTCTATTGCATGCAAACCGCTATTTAAGGCTCTGATCTTAACTGTATGTCCTCTCGCTTCTAGCGCAGGTTTTAGTTTAGCTACATCCGTATCTAACTCCAGAGTAGTAACGTAATTTCGGTTAGTTACTTTGGGCAAATTAATAGCCTGTTGTACATTCAGTTGCCAATCAAGCACTCCGACAATGGTTTGCGCAACATAATTAATAATACGGCTACCACCGGGTGCACCAAGAATCAGACGTAAGGAATTATCTTCATTAAAAACCATCATGGGTGCCATAGAGCTACGGGGCCTTTTTAAAGGTTCGACTCTATTTGCTACCCACTTTCCATCACGCTTAGGTGCCAATGAAAAATCAGTTAATTGATTATTTAAAATAAAACCCTGCACCATTAGGGCTGAGCCAAAACCATTTTCAATGCTACTGGTCATAGATATGGCATTACCTTGTTTATCAACAACAACCAAGTGAGTGGTTGAGGGTCTTTCAATAGCGTTATCATTCGCTAACACTAAACTATTTTGCGGACTGCCTGCGACGGCTTGCCCCATATCTCTTTTTTCATTGATTAAAGCAGCTCGTTTAGCGAGGTAATCTTCTGCTAACAAACCTTTAACGGGTACGCTGACAAAATCACTATCAGCAATGTATTTATTTCTATCAGCAAAAGCTAATCGTGAGCTCTGTGTTAATAGATGTATCGCATGTAAAGAGTTTGGTGGGTATTGGGCAAGTTCAAAAGATTGTAATTGCGCTAAAATCTGAATAACACTGATTCCACCTGAGCTAGGCGGTGCCATGCCACATATTTTATATTGATGGTAAGGACCACAAACAGAAGCGCGTTCTATAGCCTGATAATTATTCATATCATCCAGGCTTAATAATCCCGGTGAAATGGCTGACTTTTGTACCTTTTCGACTATTTTCTTTGCTATCCAACCCTGATAAAAAACGGCTACCCCATCATTAGCAATACTATGAAGTGCTTTAGCAAGTTTAGGATTTTTTAAGGTATCACCTGCTTTTATACCGATACCATTGGGTGAAAAGTAATTTTTAATCTCAGGTAGAAGGTGAATGCCTGGATTAAAATTCATCCCCAGTAATTTTTCTAAACGTTGTGATACAATAAAGCCATTTTCCGCTAACTCAATTGCGGGCTGAAATAACTCTTTCCATGGCAAGACACCAAATTGTTCATGTGCTTTATTAAGCGCCGCGAGTAAGCCTGGTACACCAACAGATTTACCGCCCACAACGGCATCAGACCATCTAAGTGGTTTGCCATTGTTATCTAAAAACAATTCACTTGTCGCTTTTTTTGGCGCAGTTTCTCTGCCATCAAAAGTCGTAAGCTTTTTGTCTTCATTATGCCAATGCAGCATAAAGGTACCGCCTCCAAGGCCCGATGATTGCGGTTCTACTAAGCTAAGTACGAGTTGAGCAGCAATAGCAGCATCAACAGCACTACCACCTTTATCAAGCATTGCTAATCCTGCTTTGCTTGCATAAGGATTGGCAGCTACCACCATATACTGCTTAGAAAACACGGCTTTCTTTTGATTAAAACCCGTTGCAGCTTCAGGCTCACGGATTTCACGCTTAGCCAGCGCTGCCTGACTGATAAAAAGGTGAGTAACAATAAATGCAAGTGTAGAAAGTCGTAATAAAAATGAATGATGATTCATCAAGTTTCCTTAAGGGATTTGTTCTCAGGTCTAAAAGATAATTGGAACTGGTTAAATTGTTGAAATTTTTCAAGCAGCGGCTGATATTTACCTGCATGCTCAGGTGTAATCGACGGAGCATCATTACCTTGCGCTGCTGAGTTATAAACTTGTTCTGTACTTCGCTCCAAAAGGGCTAAAGCATAACAGCTTGCCTCTAAACTAGATAAGGCATTTTTTTTAGCTACTTTTCGAATCAGGTATTGGCCCGCATTCGCTAAATAATCAGGTAGGCAGACTTGTGGTAATTGTTGTAACTTTGTTGACAGCATAAACATGCGATAAGCTTTTTTCCATGTACCATCAAGAATAACTAAACAAAGGGGTTTAGCATCAAGTTTAGTTTTATCGAGAGTAGTCAATTGCATGACTAGGTTTTTATCAAGGGTTTGTGCTTTATCACCAGGATAAAGCAAAACGAGTTGATACTGCTCCATCATTTGTACGAAACAAGCTTCCTCATCAAAATTTTCACCGACAATAACTTGGCAAGATTCTAATGATTTGGCTAATAAAGCAACAGTCCCTTTTGTTTGTGATACTTCACTAGGGTGCTGAAGTACCACAAGATGAATATCATTCGAGATGTCTGTGATAAAAGTACAAATACAAGCTTTTTTTGGCCGCTGACAACAAGGGCAAAGTGTTCGAGACATAGAATAGTAAAATAAAACGCAATTAATAAAGCAGTCATTGTATACTTTATTACTCTTTTATAAATCACTAACTGATAATTTTTAGCTACTGACATTCAATGACTAATATTTAAGCGCATGACATTAAGATTTAAAAATATACCTCTAAAAAAACAGCACAGCATGATGGTTGCGATCATCGCTTTTTTCGCTATTCTTGCCTATTTTTTTAATGATGTTGCCAGTGAACAGTTCGTTTATCAATACCAATTAATTAGTCAAGGTGAGTTGTGGCGGACTTTCACTGGACACTTTTTTCACACCAATGGTATGCACCTATTATTAAATTTAGCCGCATTAGTACTTTTGTGGGCTTTGCATGGTCATTTCTATAATGTAAAAAGCTACAGTTTACTCTTCATCACATCAGCGTTAATTTGCAGCGCCGGAATGTTTTATTTTTCACCTGAAATTCATCAATATGTTGGGCTTTCAGGTGTTTTGCACGGTATTTTTGTTTTTGGTGCCGTCATGGACATTCGTCATAAGGATAAAACTGGCTACTTATTATTTATCGGAGTTTGGCTAAAAATAGCACATGAACAATTTTACGGCGCAAGCGAGCAAGTATCGACGTTAATTAATGCTAATGTCGCAATCGATGCCCATTTATGGGGAGCTGTAGGTGGATTACTCTTTAGCTGTTGCTACTTGCTATATTTACTTACCCTAAAAAAGCCCCCTACTGATAAAAGTGTTCAGTAATTAAAGCAAAAAAAAAGACCTAGGGTGTCAGCCATTGGTCTTTGTTAGTACTCTTTTATGTCATTCAATACGTTAGCTTTAATTAGATTTAAAAGCCATTTGGGTTTTCAGACTGCCAACGCCAAGTATCTTGAATCATGGCAGTTAAATCGAGCTTAGCTTGCCAATCCAAAAGTTCATTCGCTAAAGTAGCATCAGCATACACAGTAGCTAAATCTCCAGCTCTGCGTGGCACTATTTGATAAGGAATATCTTGTTTACTAATGTCTTTAAAGGTATTAACTATTTCTAAAACCGATGTACCATTGCCCGTACCTAAGTTAATGGCCTGACAACCTTTAACCGTTCCCTTAGCATGACCAAGACTTTCTAACGCTTTCACATGGCCTTGAGCTAAATCGACTACATGAATATAATCGCGTACCCCAGTGCCATCTTGCGTATCATAATCATCGCCAAAAACTTGTAATTGCGCTAAACGCCCTACAGCGACTTGTGCTACATAAGGTAACAAATTATTAGGAATACCATTAGGATTCTCACCAATTAATCCTGATTGGTGTGCGCCAATAGGATTGAAATAACGTAAACAAGCAATAGACCAAGATGAATCACTTTTAGCTAAATCAAAGAGAACATGTTCAACCATTAGCTTAGTTTGACCATAAGGGTTAGTCGCTGAAGTAGCCATAGTTTCATTCAACGGTGAAATGTTATTCCCATATACGGTAGCTGAAGAGCTAAAAACTAGGTTCTTTACTTGATATCTTGCCATGACTCGTAATAACGTAATCGTACCTGACACATTATTTTGATAATATGATAATGGAATTTCTGACGACTCACCTACGGCTTTCAATCCAGCAAAGTGAATGACCGCGTCTATCGTATGTTCAGCAAAAACCTGCTCTAACGCGTTTTCATCACAAACATCTGCTTTAACAAAGGTGACCGTTTTATTGGTAATCTGTTCAATACGTTCAAGCACTTTAGTTGATGAATTAGATAAATTATCAACTATTACAATATCTTGAGCATTGGTACTTTGCAATAACTCAACAACGGTATGACTACCAATATAACCCGTACCGCCTGTGATTAATAAACTCATTATATCCCTACTATTTTCTCGAATTAATTGAAGTTTTTTGCATTAGATCGCTAACACCGACTAAAAACGTCCAGCTTGATACCAACTATTTTAGCGCTTAGTTTTTGACTTTGATACTAATTTCTATTTTTGTTAATAAGTTCTAATATTAAGTTTTTAATCTAGCCTCGATAGTAACGCTCAACATGCTTTATAAATTCATCTACTCTACTCTTAGGTAGAACATTAACGCCTGCTGCGGCTGCTCTGCCACCACCTGTTGGAAACTGAGCACAAATATCGCCAGCGCCCTGTTTATTATTTAGCGGAGCACGTAAACTTAAAGTATAGCTTTGTTCCTTTTGACCTTCATTTTTCTTCTCAGACCCGGTCTCTAAGGAATTAAGCGTAATAACTATGTGAGCTTTATCAGGTGATTGGTTGGCTAAATCGTTACCAAAAACACCACTAACTCTACGAGACCAAGCAGCATCTTCCAGCACTATGGTTTTTACAACGTCATTATCACTCAAAACATCTGCAGCGCGCGCTTTGGCCATATCAGCTAAATAAGCCGATTTCAGCTGACTAAAAATAGAGTTTTCTTGATTAATTAATACAAATGGGTCTGGGTATTCGAGTAATGACTGGTATAACGCTGCTGGATGAAAGTGTAAATCACTTAATTCTTGTCCATAACCATTATAATTAATATAAGTACCTAACTCATTGAGCAGATTTTGCTGCACTTTCGATAAACCAACTTTCTGCGCTAAGTCGCGGGCACTCACATGCATATTATCGCCAAAAGCGGCAGCAACTGCCCAATAAGTATATCGGCCTTTTAAAAAATCATTAACTAACAAACTAGTACAAGTATTTGCATCTGTATTAAGTAATGTTGTGAGTGTATTTGATTTTGGAATATCACCGGTTCTATGGTGGTCAACATAAAACACGTCAATTTGATTATTAAGAAGCGCATGAAGCGCTTGATTATTCTTTTCCAATGAAATGTCTAACACGGTGACTACTGTTGCTTTATTTACATCAACTTGTTTAAGCAAGCTGATGTCTCGCTTAACACCTGTAATTAATATCGATTCTTTAGGCGCGGCTAAACGTAACTGGAGTAAGGCAATAATGCCGTCGGCATCGCCATTAAACACATCATAATGCATGGTAAAATATCCCTGACTTTTTCAGTTTAAAGTAGTTAATTAATAAATGACTGATAGTTAACTAATAATTAGCCTAACGTCGCTTCACTAATAAAGCCTTTTGATATTAAGTAACCAACAATTTGCTCCGCACATTGCTCAACAGATTGCTCTGCCGTTTTTACATGAATTTCCGGCAAAGTAGGTACATCATAAGTTGAGTCAATTCCTGTAAAATCTTTTATCTCACCAGCTCTTGCCTTTTTGTATAACCCTTTAGGGTCTCGCTGTTCGCACACACTGATAGGGGTATCGATAAATACTTCAATAAATTCGCCCTCTTCAAGCTTAGCTTTGGCTAACGCTCTATCACTGGCAAAAGGAGAGATAAACGCGGTTGATACAATAAGGCCTGCATCAAGGAATAATTTAGCGACTTCTGAAATACGACGAATATTTTCAATGCGTGCCTCGTCACTAAAACCTAGGTCACCATTAAGACCATGACGTACATTATCGCCATCGAGTAAATAACTATGACAACCAAGCTTAAACAACAATGCATCAACAGCATTGGCTACGGTAGACTTACCCGAGCCACTTAAACCGGTATACCAAAGTAACGCTGGCTTTTGTTGCTTGAGCTCTGCGCGTTGTTCTTTGTTGATTTGTTGGTTATGCCACACAGTGTTCTCTGTTTTCATACTCGTAGTTGTCATACTAGATAAGCTCTTTATTGAAGTGTAATCAAGATCACTCATTAAGCTACATAAGTTAGGCTATGTAAATTAATTAACGACCAAGTTAACAGGAAAATTAAAACGGATAAACAATGGGAATAACCAAAATTACCGTTGC
>OLHM01000526.1_pt1 | contig 11532 bp, 11 predicted proteins | sample 1609611 | NCBI WGS metagenome assembly OLHM01 (sample SAMN05416891, study PRJEB24817) | seawater metagenome | isolation source: Sea water | place: Canada:Atlantic | collected 2013-11 | reverse complement strand
TAAAAGGCATAGTACCGGAATCGAAAGTATGGGGCACATGGGACGGTGTTAAGGCAGGTACAGAGTCTAATCCTATTAGCTTAGAGGCATTGGTCGGTTTAATGTTTCAACACCGCAGTTCACAGCTAGTTAAACCAATAGATACCTTGTCATTAAGGTTGTTTGTCGCCCAGTTGATTATTGAAAGTGGTGCAAAAAAACATGTACGTTCAAGTGACAATGCTTTAGGAATGCTGCAGTTAAAACCTGAGGTTTTGAATGACTGTGGTATTGAAAAACGCTTCTATCAACATCGAATGGCACAGGTAGATTGCGCTGTTCGGTTATACGTGATGATTAGCAGAAATCTCCAACCAGTTTTTTCCTCGGTATTTGGACATCTTGAGAAGGCAAAACAACAAGCACTCTTTGATATACTTTTAGTCCAATCTTACCATTCAGGGATTGGTGCCATGACAAAATTACTCACCGACGCTGATATGGGCAAAGCTGCCCGATATTTTGCTGAACATGAGCAACAATTCTCTGCCGAAGATATTGCCACAGGCATGATATTTCATAACTTGGGTCGCCAACCTTGGGGTTGGGAGTCACTCTATTACGTTCTGGATATCATGATTGTGTCTAAGTCCTTGTCTGCACAAGATAGTTAACGCTTGGTTTATTTTAATGCTGCTTTTCATGCTGGTATTTCCTCAGATAAATAATTGCGCTGCTATCACAATAGGTTACCAACTATTGCAAGTCGTTAACTAGAAACACTCAGCTACACTAAACATTGCTATTGTCTGAATATCGGCACTCCACGTGGCTTTTGTGTAATTTGTTTACTACTATTTTTAGACGTTGAGACAATACTATCACTTCGTAATCCTATCCATATTCCATTAAGTTGTTGGCGGTTGTCATGGATAAATAACCAACAAAGGAAGCCCCCATGACTAAAAATCTAAAAGCTATATCATTTTATTTTTCGCTGTTCATCTTCCTGATGACTTGCGTGTCTGTGCCGGTAAGCGCAGAAGAAAAAAAGTTAGAAAAAATCATCGCCACTATGTGGGTCTTTTATCCTAAAGAAGGAAAGTCAGCTGAATTTGAAAAAGCGTTCAAAAAACATATTGAATACCGTAAATCAATGGATGATCCACGTAAATGGTCAGTGTATCAGGCCGACATGGGTAAAAAGATGAATGCTTATTTAGTGCGTTCATGTTGTGAGTCGTGGTCAGATCTTGATGATTATCGTCAATGGAATATCAAATCCAAGGCCTCTGAAAACTGGCGTGACAATGTGAGTGAATATGTTGCCCATTATGAACGAGATCGTTCTGAAGCTGATTTTGAAAATAGTCATTGGCCAGCAGATTTAAAATATAAGTATGTTGGTGTTAATACTTACCGACTTAAATTAGGCCATAGCGAGGCGAGAGCAAAAGACAAAAAAGCCCTTAGTGATGCAGCTAAAAGTGAAAAGTGGCCATTTAATTGGTTTTGGGATGAAAGTATCAATGGAAAAATGGAAATGAACTTGGCTGTTCCCTATATGAGTTACGGAGATATGGCACCGCCAGAAGTTAAATTTAGTCAAATGTTAGCTAAACATTTAGATGACAAGGAAAAGGCTAAAGAATTACTAAGTCGTTGGTCATCGCACTTCAAATCAGTTTCTTATAACATTTACGTATTACGTGAAGATTTGTCGATGTAATCAGTAATTATCAGCTCTCAAAAAATGGCAACATTAGTTTGCCATTTTTTATTTTGGGGAGTCAACAGAACGTTTTTAGCTCTATCTCAATAATTAATGAGTATCTCAATCTACCTTAATTTTAATCCAGACCAAGCACGGGTCAGCGCCCAAACGGCTATGATAATAAATGTGGTATGTACAAAGGTAAAGTAAGTAATAACATAAACCCATGTCCATGCCGATTCAAAGCCACCTAAGATAACCATCAACGCTGAAACAACACCAAGTGCAATAAAGGCAACAAGATTAAGTTTGATGCCTAATTTTGCGTGATAAAAAGCGATGCTGGTTACTGGTAAATTTTTGATCGTTAGTATTAACCAAATAAAGGCAATACCTGGCAAAAAAGTGAGGTTTAAAATTGAAGCCAGTGCGGCATTAGACGCTTGTTTAATCTGCTGTTTATCAACCGCAGTTTCTGTATCCGTTTGTGGCAATGCCATAAGTAATCCCTTTACGTTAATTTGTTTATTTAGCAATAACAAAAACTAAGAATAAAACCAAGAATAAAATTTTTACTTTGGGTTAAAGTTGTTTAAGAACAATAAATAGTTTAGTTTTTAGCTAGGCTTTTTTTAGTGTTTTTAAACCATTATAGATTATCGGTGAAAACGCCTTAGCGAATAGATGAAAATGTCTAGAGTTGAGGCGTATTTTTCAACTCTGCTATTTCATTCACGAACACTAAATTGAAGCTATCATCGGCAATATACAAAATTTTACTATTTGTTATTAATAGGCAATTTTTGATTGATCGTCACGGCTTATTTTGCTCTAAAGTGCTCATTATCAGCGTTGAATTTAAGATCTTTTTGTTACCTTGTCTAAATAGACCTATAACTTGAAATTCAATTGAGTTACTTTTCTCACTTTACACAGTTATTCCCGCTTTATTCAGATGAAAGTTGAGCTAACCCTTCTAAAATAGGACAATCAGGGTTATCGTCACCATCACATTTATCTGCTAGTTTCTGTAATATTTCTCTCATTTGCTCTAGCTCTACTATTTTTTCATTTATCTCCTGTAAATGACTCAGTGCTAGTTGTTTTACGTTACGACTTTCTCTGTCATTATCGAGCCAGAATTTGAGCAATGACTGGATTTCAGTCATTGAGAAGCCTAGGTTTCTCGAACGACGGATAAAACCCAGTTGTTGTATGTGCGCTTGATTATATAGTCGATAGCCTGCATCTGTGCGACTCGCTTTTTTCAATACACCAATCTCTTCATAGTATCGGATCATTTTAGCGGATACCCCCGTTAAACTCGAGGCTTTGCCTATGGTGACAAGTTTATCCATGTTACTTCTCCTTAAGTGTCCAACGTTGTAGTAACAATGCGTTACTGACAACAAATAAGCTACTAAATGCCATTGCGGCACCCGCAATAATAGGGTCAAGATACCCAAAGGCTGCCAACGGAATTCCTACGGCATTAAAGATAAAGGCCCAAAAAAGGTTTTGCTGTATTTTACTATAAGTCAGCCTTGCAATGATCAATGCCGTAGGTACTAGGCTTGGCTTACTGCGCATTAAAGTAAAAGAAGCAGCACTAACCGCAACATCAGTACCTGATGCCATTGCCATGCCCAAATCTGCTTTTGCTAGCGCTGGCGCATCATTAATGCCATCACCAATCATAGCAACTTGATAACCTTGCTCTTGATATTGCATAATATATTTTGCTTTGTCTGCAGGCAGTACTTCAGCCTTAAAGTCGTCCAACTGTAATTCTGAAGCCACCGATGTTGCACTCGCTTGGTTGTCACCGGTAAGCATAGCAACCTTTATACCTTGTTGTTGTAATAGCTTCACAGCAGACAATGCATCGGATTTCAATTTATCACTAAAACAAAATAGGCCGAGTAATTTTATCTTATCTTGTTGTTGACTAGCTAACCAAGAAACAGAAGCTCCCGCTATTTTTATTTGTTCGGTTGGCAGTGTTACACCTAATTCTTGCATCCAATGACTGCTGCCCATCAATAATAAGCTGTCAGATATCTTGCCTTTGACACCATAACCTGCGACAACTTGAAATTCATCGACAGGTATTGCTTGTGTATCGTTGGCTAATGCCTTTTCAACCACTGCCTTGCCTAATGGGTGCTCACTATTTATTTGTAGGGAATAGGCTAGCTGTAGTACTGATTCTTCATTGCCATTAACGACCGTCATCTCACTTACAACAGGTTTGCCTTGGGTCAAGGTGCCTGTTTTATCAAATACTACTAAATCGATTTTTTTTGCCTGCTCTAATGCTACGGCATCTTTAACTAATACGCCCAATCTGGCAGCGGTTCCTGTGCCTGCCATTATAGCTGCTGGAGTTGCTAAACCAAGTGCACATGGACAAGCAATAACTAACACGGCTACCGCATTGAGAATGCCATTGGTCCAATCATCAAACACTAAACCCGTTACCAATAAGGTTGTCAGTGCGATCAATAAGACGACAGGAATGAAGATACTGCTGACTTTATCGACTATTGCCTGAACGGGGGCTTTAGCTCCTTGGGCTTCTTCTACTAGTGCAATGATTTTTGATAAAGTAGATTCGCTACCAACATTAGTGGCACGGATCTCCAAAATACCGTCTAAGTTAAGTGAGCCACCTGTGACGATATCACCTTCTTTTTTACTTAAGGGAATCGATTCGCCACTGATTAACGCTTCATCCAGGTGACTATTTCCTTGTAAAATCTCACCGTCAACAGGGACACTTTCCCCAGGAATTACTTTTACTTTTTCACCAGACTGCACTGATGAAGCTGCCACTTTTTGCCATTGACCTAAGCGTTGCACTGTCGCTTCAATAGGTTTCAAATTTTCCAATGCTCTAAGTGCATCAGTTGTTCGGCGTTTTGCTTTGTGTTCTAAATATTTACCCAGCAGAACCAAGGTTATTACTGCGCTACTGCTTTCAAAATACAAGTGCGGCATGCCATGAGCGCTATCAAAGCTCCACCACAAATATAGAGATAGTCCGTAAGCTGCACTGGTACCGATGGAGACAAGAAGATCCATGTTGCCCATGCCAGCTTTTAATGCCCCCCAGCCTGCACGATAAAAACGAGCGCCAAAATAGAACTGAACTGGAGTAGCTAACAACCATTGCCAAACAGGCGGTAACATCCACTGTTGCGCAAACAACATGCCTAACATGGGTAACACCAGTGGCAGGGTAAGTAGGCCTGCTCCCAACACGGGCCACCAAGCTTTAGTATAAAAAGGCTGATGTTGACTGGTTTTTTTTATCACGCTGTCATTGTTCAACGGGATAAAAAGGTAACCCGCTTGTGTTACGGCTTGGGCTAGTTGTTCATCGGTTACAAAGGATAAAGTTTTTACTTGTACGTGCTCGGTGGCTAGATTTACCGATGCACTGACCATACCGGTTACTTTTAGCAATGCCTGTTCGACCCGCTTCACACAAGAGGAGCAACTCATCTTTCCAATACCAAATTGCTTTACCTTTACTGGTACTTGATAACCTGCCTCAATAACAGCCGTAATTAATTCACTATGACTGGCGGTACCTTGAATAGTTGCCGTATCTGTAGCTAGGTTGACTGTAACATCTGTCACGCCAATCACTTTGTGTAACGCCTTTTCAACACGACCTACACATGAAGCACAGGTCATACCGTCAATTTTTAATTGTGTAGTTGTATTCATAAGCTTCTCATCTTAATTGGTTTGTAGAACTAAGCTGAGGTTAAAGCTTACCACGGTAGTAAGGTCAACTGTTTTTAGGAGAAAAGTTGTTATTAATGAAAATTGACAGCTTTATCTGCAATCACTGAACTCTCGCAGAGGTCAAAATCATCTTTGTGAAAGCTTTTTAAGATCAGTGACTCGTTGATTTTAAACCCTCTTATTTCAGGAAGGTTGTGTAATTAACAACTCACTATTTAAGATGTGTATTTGATGTCTTTTTTACCTGTTTTTTGATGTTGTTTTAACATCGATCTTGTGCGTAAAATAAATATCTCTTATAAGTTATTGATAAATAGTTATTTAATTCTTGGCTTTATTTTTGCTATATAAATAACATTAAACAAAAACTTAAGTTATAGGATATATATATATGAATACAATAAAATCAATGGTTCTTATCCCAATGTTGCTAGTAAGTAGCTACTCAAATGCCGATGAAGTTGTACAAAGAGTGCCAGACAATAGTGTTGGTCAAGTTATTGGGGGTTGGAGTTCTGTTTTAATTGGTGGTGTTTTAGGTGGACCTATAGGTGCTATTGCTGGAGGTTTAGTTGGCGCTTGGGCGGGTGGTGGCGTGCAAGAATTGTCAGGTACTAGTGGTAACTCTTACCTAGTAAAACAAGAAAACGATGAAGAGGTGTTAATTCGCTCACCAAATTATACTTTTCAAGTGGGCGATAAAGTAAAGATAGTAGGACTTAGAGCTATACCTATTGAAACTAACGAACAGTAAAGCTTCGTTTTCTGGTGAGTATTAAATTTTAAGTGAAAGTCCCAAACTAAACCCAAGTTAAACTCAAGCTAAACCGAAGGAAGTTAAATGGCTAATATTCTGCTTTTTGATGAAATTAACAATGTACCTGTAACAAAACAAGTTTCTGAAAAAAAACTACCTGGTGATTTAGCAATGTGGATTTTCATTATTATGGAGCTCACTGTTTTTGCAATATTTTTCATTGCTTTTGCTGTTACGCAGCGGATACAAAGTGACATGTTTATTGAGGGCAGAGCCACACTTAATGCTTCCATCGGACTATTTTGCACCTTAGCTTTAATTGTTAGCAGTTATTTTGTTGCCTTAGCTGTTGAAGCAGTGAAGCAAGGTAAAAATTTTGTCGCAAGTCGAAGACTGATGCTTGCTCTACTTAGTGCTACCGTGTATTTGGTCTTAAAGCTGAGTGAATATACAACTTTGGTTGGGCTTGGTTATGACCTATCAACGAACACCTTCTATACCCTTTACTTTTTCATTACGGGCTTTCACTTTATGCATGTCTTATTAGGAATGATTATTTTGGCTTATATGGTAATTAAAGCACGCAAAGATTCTTATATTCCGACGGATAGTAATGGTTTTGAAGCAGGAGCTTCCTACTGGCATATGGTTGATCTTGTTTGGATTCTTGTTTTCTTTCTTATTTACATCATTCATTAGGAGGAATTATGAATCGATTATTTAATAATGTGCACTCTTCAGTCATTATTCTGATATTGCTCACACTTCTCAGTACTTTATTGGCACAATCGAATAATCAGACTAGTATCGTTGCGATACTGGTGACTCTGTCAGTAGTGATAAAAGGCCAGCAGATCGTCGATGTTTTTATGGAACTAAATAGGGCACAAGCTAAATGGCGCTGGCTTTTGTTAAGTTACGCTATTTTAGTCCCTACGACATTAGCTATCATTATATATATCTAATCACGCTATAATCATTGAATTACTAATGATTTATTCTTTTCCCCCACGTTGGAATATTGCTTGTGCTTGAAAAAACGTTACTAAAAATTGCTTTAGATCTGAGTTTAAGTTTACCTAAAAAAGCCCATTATCAGCGTTTAATGTTGGCCGTTAATGAAGTGATGCCTTGTGATGCGGTAGCCTTATTGGTATTACAAGATGATTATTTGGTTCCTGTCGCGGTTGACGGTTTGTCACCCGAAGTACTGGGGATGCGCTTTTCTCCTGAAGAACACCCAAGATTAAAAGCTATCTTATCTTCGCGTAAACCCATTCGTTTTGATGCCGACTCAAGTTACCCTGACCCTTATGATGGCCTGCTATCGATAGACCCCAAACGTGTACTTGATGTTCACGATTGCATGGGATGCTGTTTATATGTTGAGGAGAATCTTGTTGGCGTACTCACGTTGGATGCGTTGCAAGTTGGTGCCTTTAGTAATGTCGATGATATTACCGTTGCGACTTTAGCTGCGCTTGCAGCAGCAACGATACGTAATGCTAACTGTATTGCCGTGTTAGAGAAAAGAAATGAGAAAGCATTGTGTTTAACTAATGAATTGGTGAAAGACGCTCATAAAGCCAAAGGTGATGATTTTGTTGGTGAAAGCCCGAAAATGCTGGAATTAAAAAATGAGATCAAAGTCGTCGCGAATTCAGAGCTTTCGGTATTAATTACCGGAGAAACCGGTGCGGGTAAAGAGGTTGTCGCTCGCACTGTTCATGCGCAATCACGTCGCAGTGAAGAAGCTATCGTGCAAATAAATTGTGCGGCTTTGTCAGAAAATATCGCGGAGAGTGAATTATTTGGTCATGTAAAAGGCTCGTTCACTGGTGCCAATAAGGATCGCATGGGTAAATTTGAGCTCGCCAATCACGGTACATTATTCTTAGACGAAATAGGTGAACTGTCTTTAAATCTTCAAGCAAAACTATTAAGAGCTATTCAAGAGGGCGAGATCCAGCGGGTTGGTGCGGATAAAAATTTCTATGTTGATGTGCGAATTATTGCTGCGACTAATCGAGATTTATCCAAAGAAGTTGCCCAAGGACGATTCAGAGAAGATCTTTATCACAGGTTAAGTGTCTTTCCGCTAAATGTTCCCTCTTTACGTGAACGAATTGATGATATTCCACAGTTGAGTGGCTTTATCTTAAATAATATTAAAGGAAAAATTGGCACCAACAATGTCAGAGTGAGTAAAACGGCTATGCATCAACTCATGCAATACGACTGGCCTGGTAATGTTAGAGAACTGCAACACGTGCTTATGCGTGCAGCATTGAGAGCTGCAGCCAGTGCGGAAGGAAAAGTAGCAGTGATAGAACTTAAACATTTAGGTTCAGACTTTGTTGCGGATAGCGCTGTTGAAAGTGGCAGTATTACTCCTGTAATCTCTACTGACAATAAATCATTTAACGAAATACTATCGGATTTTCAACGTCAGTTGATCACACAAGCAATGGAAGATAATGATCATGTGTGGGCAAAAGCTGCGCGTCAACTGCAACTTGATAGAGGCAATTTATATCGTCAGGCGAAACGTCTAGGGCTAACCTAAGTTTTTGGACTAAGTAACCTGAACTCTGGATAAGCAGCACTTGCTCAACATTCCTCTTCATCCAATTCTCAGCGTTAAAACGTCGATAAATAGCCAGCTATTCATAAACGTTTTGCCTTGATAATTGAATAAAATGAAACATTGATACAGCTTATAACTACTTTAATTTTATTACTTTTTATACGTAACAATCTAAGCTGTTGTTTTACTTAAACATCAAACACTCATTATCCAGAGTTCAGGTTAAGTAATAAAATGAAGCCAATAATTTATTATTGGCTTCATTTTGTAGGCTACTTATTTGAAGGGCTCGCTTATTTAAAGAAGTTGGTTATTTTAAACTGGCAAAATACGCAGAAAGATTCTCAATATCACTATCAGATAATGCACCAGCCATGCCTTGCATCACCGCCGCCTGTCCACCATTTCTCTTCTTAGAACGATAAGCTTTTAAAGCACTAACCAAATACTGCTGGTTCTGTCCTGCCAGATTTGGGTAAGTTGGGATCATTGCTTTGCCCTTTGCACCGTGACAGCCTGCACACATACCTGATTTGGCTTTACCGGCCGCAGCATCTCCAGCGAAACTGTTAAAAGATAATGTTACTAGCACCAGTGTGAGGGTACTCAAGAATAGTTTTTTCATAATTTTCCTTAGATTAATGTTATGTCTACTCAGGTATTTGCAACCAATGTGCCATGTTATATCTACTTGTTCTTATAGGTTTTTTTCAATCTTTTTATTTTTTTTAATTTAGTTTGATGTCATAACGACTCGATAACTTGAGTTATATGGACACGTTTACCCTATGTTGTAATTACTGTTTTATTTATCTTAATGATTTATAAGCTTTTATTATTATGGCATGTCTCCTGCAGTACCATTACTGCAATATGTGTTACATGAATGGACTCAACATTGTGGTAATGAACTTGATAGAAGTGAAAATCACCATGAATTAACCCACATATTTTATTATTAAAAAATACCAATTCTTCAAGTTGCTGAGGCAACCCTGAGAATATGCTAACTGTACCAAGGAGGTACTTATGAAAACCCTAACTACAGATGTTGCTATTATCGGTGCAGGTCCCGTTGGTTTATTTCAGATATTCGAGCTTGGCTTACAAGGATTAAGTACGGTTGTAATTGATAGTTTGCCTGAGATAGGGGGGCAATGCAGTGAGCTATACCCAGATAAACCTATCTACGATATTCCTGCCTTGCCTAACGCAAAAGCAAGTGAAGTGATAGATAACCTTTGGCAACAGGCTGCCATTTTTGACCCTACATTTTTATTGGCTGAACGGGTAGAGCATATCGAGAAAGTCTCAGAGCATTCTTTCATCGTCACGACTCATAAACAGACACAAATTCATTGCCGCGCAGTCGTTATTGCGGCGGGTAATGGCGCTTTTTCACCTGTTAAATTAAAACTGCCGTTAATCGATAAGTTTGAAGATACACAACTGTTTTACCGTATTAGTAATATCGAACATTTCAGAGATAAGAATGTGGTTGTGCTAGGCGGTGGTGATTCTGCTTTGGATTGGAGCTTAACGCTGCAAAAAACAGCTAAAAGTGTACTTCTTATTCATCGAAGTAGTAATTTTAAAGCAGCAAAAAGCAGCGTTAATAAAATGTATGAGTTATGTGAGCAAGTAAAAATGCAGTTTTTATGTGGCCAAGTGAGCAGTTTTCAAGAAGAAGAAAATAAGCTAACAGGACTGACTATTACCTCAAAAGATGGCGTTAACCGCAGAGTGGAACTTGATGAACTCGTCGTTCTTTTTGGGATGTCACCCAAACATGGACCAATAGATAATTGGCAACTTGAAATGCATCAACACCAAATAAAAGTAGATACGCAATCATTTCAAACATCAGTAACTGGCATTTATGCCGTGGGCGATATTAATTATTACCCCGGTAAAAGAAAACTTATTCTGAGCGGCTTTCATGAAGCAGCATTAGCAGCCTTTTCTATTGCCGAAACAGTATTAGAGAAAGACCGTATTCCCACGCTATACACAACGACGAGTCCGTTAGTACATCAACGTATGGGAGTTGAACACACATTGGAAGAAATGTTGAATTAGTCATTGATTACCGTCAGATGTCATAAACGTAAATCTGCTTGTTGCAATGCTAATTTTTCGAACCAAGCCAAACCCAATTGAATTAACTAAAACCAGATAAATAGCTAAAGAATATTACTTAACCGTTCAATCAAATAATAGGAAAACATCATGTTTAATATTTTCAAGACTAACAAAGCGCAAACTAACGATGACGTATCAGCACACTCAACCGAATTCGAAAATGCTGTTAAAAGTAACTCAAAAGAGGAAGGAGAGAAGAAAAAAGTTCATGGCGAAGATGGCGTATGTTGTGGTGGTTGTGGAGGGGAGTAGTGCCTATTCCGCTATTACAATAGATGAAAATCACACGGCTACTTAGACTTTAATTGAAATGGTATAAATAGATATTCTATTAGTAAGGGTATAAACATAGGGGAGTAAATTACTCATACTTTAGCATGATAGTGATTAAGTTCTGTGTTTTTATCTGTTTGTAATTTATGGCTTTATTGTGTTTTTGTTGTTTTTTAGCGGACTTCACTCTGATTGATTTTTAACGAAGACTGCACCATCATCAGCGTTAATTATGATCTCAGGAATGTTTATGAAACGCATCTCAGCCTGTCTAGGTTTCTTTATTATTTTGCCCGCAATAGGACAAGATATAAATGATATGGA
>OLHM01000524.1_pt1 | contig 11607 bp, 2 predicted proteins | sample 1609611 | NCBI WGS metagenome assembly OLHM01 (sample SAMN05416891, study PRJEB24817) | seawater metagenome | isolation source: Sea water | place: Canada:Atlantic | collected 2013-11 | reverse complement strand
AAGATAAAGACGTTCGCCAAGGCCAATTACATGCGGATGGCCAGTTAACGGTTACTGATTTCGATGCAGGTGAAAACCAATTCACTGCAAACGCATTGCAAGGCCAATTTGGTACCTTATCAATCAATAGTAATGGCCATTGGACCTACACGGCAGATAATAATCAAGCGAGTATTCAGGGTCTTAAAACAGGCGAATATTTAACTGATACTGTTCTCGTTCATTCCGTTGATGGCACCGAGCAGAAAGTTACGGTTACGATTAACGGTACTGACGATAAGGCAGTGATTACAGGGCAAGACACAGGGAATGTAACTGAGGATATTCACGCAAACGTTTCAAATACATTAAAAGGCTTCAAACCTATTCACCAGGGAATCTCCACACATGGTCATTTAATAATAAGTGATCCTGATGCCGGTGAAGCTCATTTTGTAGGCCAGCAAACAGCACAAGCTCATGGAACCTTTATTTTGAGTGAAAGCGGTTCTTGGAATTACACAGTTGATAATTCGTCAAGAGCGGTTCAATCCATAGGAGCAGGGCAAAGTATTACTGATACGATTGCTGTTACTTCAGCAGATGGCACAACCCATGAAATTGTCGTAACAATACAAGGCACCAATGATACACCAAAGGTATCTGCTGAAGTTATACTTCTAGCAGGGACCGAAGATACAGATATTGTCCTTACACAAGCGCAATTATTAGTAAATTCGAGCGATGTTGATAGCAATGATAAATTACATATTGATTCAGTCACTGCCGATCATGGTGCGATCACTATAAATGCAGATGGATCATTTACTTTCCATCCTGATCAAGACTACAACGGCCAAGTGCATTTCACTTATGATGTAAAAGATGCTCATGGTGGCGTTACACATACAGGTGCTTCAACAACACTGGCTGCCATCAACGATAATCCTGATGTTTTACCAATAACTGATAGCGTTAAAGAGGATGCTAGTAATCACCATACCATAGATCTATTACTAGGCGCTTCAGACAAAGAGGGCGATACATTAAGTATCAATCAACTCTCTTATTCTATAGATGGTTCTCATAATTCGGCACAGCTACCTCCAGGTATATCAATTGATGCAGATGGTCATACAGTCATTGTTGATGCAACTAATGCTGCTTATAATCACCTTGCCAATGGACAATCACAAACTATCACTATTACCTATCAAATAAATGATGGACAGGGTGGTCATACTCAACAAACAGCTGATTTAACCATTGAAGGTACTGATGATAAAGCCACGCTGGTCTCTAATGTAATTCAATTAACCGAAACACAAGCGCTAGATAGTAAATATCATACTTACAAAGGTAATCTTCAGCTGATTGATCCTGACAGCGGTGATAATACCCAGTTTACCTTTAGCGGCAAGTATCTTGGGCTAGGCTACGAGCCTGGCCATTTTGATGTTTGGCCTGATGGCTCATATCAATTTAGATTACAAAGTGCTACCAATCGCCATGCGGATGATCTTATCAGTAGTTTGCATGCAGGCGAGTCAATGGAAATACCTTACGAGGTTAAAACCAATGACGGACAAAAAATAACAATTATGGTTAAGGTCATTGGTGAAGATAATCAAGCTAGGATTGAAGTCGGTCGATATTCTAGTTTTGATAATCACGCTTATGAAGACAATATTTCACCAGGAAGTACACCTAATCAGATATACAGTGGTGGTAATTTAAAAGTAATAGACCCTGATCATAGTCAAGCAGGTTTCATCGCGCAACATGTCACTACTTCAGAAGGCGGGAGCTTTTTTATTAATCCCCGTGGTAATTGGGCTTACACCATAGATAATGACAAGTTACAGCATCTAGGCTCGGGGGAAAGTTATCAAAAGACTTTCACCGTTGACTCTATCGATGGTAGTGCCCATCAAAATATCACGGTTACGGTTCATGGCACGAATGATGCGCCAGTCGTTTCAGCACAAGTTCAAATAGCACAAGGCACAGAAGATACAGACATACAAATTAATGTTGTCGATTTACTGGCAAATGCAACGGACGTTGATGACAATGATGCGGGAATGTTGACTATCGGTAATTTAGTCGCTGATCATGGAACAATTAGTGACAATAATAACGGTACGTATACTTTTCATCCTGAGCAAGATTACAACGGCCAAGTGCATTTCACTTATGATGTAAAAGATACGCATGGTGGTGTAACTACTACGGGCGCTACTACAACATTATCAGCAGTTAGAGATAGTGCTGTTATTACTGAAGTTAACACTGGCAGCATTACTGAAGATGGTACGCATAGCAGCCAAAACGCGGGTACAGTGACCGAATTAGCAACAGGTAGGCTTAGTGTTGTTGACCCAGACAGTGGTGAAAACTCTTTCCAATATAGTCAGTTTGGTGAAACCAAAATTCATGACCCTTATAATGGGTTTCTTCGTATCGATAACAGTGGTAATTGGACCTATCGTGTTGATAACGCTCGATTACAATACCTTGCCGAAGGTCAAACAGAAGTAGTGACTTATCAGGTGCATAGTCGTGATGGCACACCTTATGAACTTCACATCAATATTATTGGCACAAATGATGTTCCAACGGTTAGTCACGTCGTTTTATCTAATGGTACTGAAGATGTTAACTATCAAATGCAAGTGAGTCAGTTTGGTTTTAATGATGTTGACTCTGGCGATACACTTCACTCAATAGCTATAACCAACTTGCCTAGTGCAGCAGAAGGAAAATTTGTACTCGATGGACACGATATGTCTGTTAATCAGGTTATCGATGCAGGAGATATTAGTAAACTCCAATTTGTACCTGCAAAAGACTTTAATGGTGATGTTTCTTTTAAATTTACAGTTAATGATGGTCATGGTGATTCAATTGAGGCAACCAATGTCCTACATATTGATAGTACTAATGATGCATCTATTATCACAGGTGATTCATCTGGCACTGTTAGTGAAGGAAATATTGGTGATACTGTTACTGCAACGGGTCAATTGTCAATTACAGATGTTGATACTGGCGATAATCCAAGCTTTATAGATGTTGCATCAACGGCGACGACATACGGCCATATAGTGATGGCAAATGGCCAATGGACTTATACGTTAGATGAAAACAAAGTACAGCAGCTCGATCCCGATCAACCTGCGGTACAGGATCACTACACATTTAAAGCCAGTGATGGTTCAACACAAACGGTTGATATCTCCATTAAAGGTACCAACGATAAAGCAATTATTGAGTCAGCACACGCAGCACCGGTAGGCACATCAAGCACCTTAAAATTACAAGATGTTGACGTTATCTCAAACCCAACAGGTGCCAACATTGATGTTGCCCCAAGCAATGCAGAAAATGCGCAGCGTTGGGGGGCTGATCAAGTCGGTGTCGGGTCTGGTGTGAAATTAGTTGGCCTATATAAACCTGGCTCAGATCATAACTGGATAACAAACCCTGCAACCACCAGCACGGCACACAGTGGCGCAGGTGGTTTCAGCCGGATCGATAATCATGATTGGTGGCATGCAAATGGAATTCCAGATACTGTAAACACGGGCTCTGGTGGAGCAACTGGTCATGGGAATGCATGGACAGGCGGGATAGCTGTATTTGAAGATAGCACTGGTCATCAGACAATTGCGATTGTAAATCGTGTTTGTACAGGCGGTGGCAGTGAAGTTGATTACCTCTACTATCACTCATATCAACACCTACAAATAGGTAATACTGTTTATAGTGGCACAGCAACTGCTGGTGAAACAATCCAGGTGATGGACGGTAATAATCAAATTGCCTCTGTCATTGCCGATACTAATGGCCATTGGGAAATTTCTGCCAGTAATTTAGCTGATGGTAAACATACACTACATGTCGAAACTAGCGCTGGTGAACACTCTGCTGAAACTATTTTACAAGTCAGTGGCCATACGGTACAAAATATTACGCCCGCAGCACTTAATGCAGAAATAAAAGAAGATGCAGCTCAAACAACAATCAATGGTGAATTAAGAACATCAGATGTTGATACAGGGGATACTGCAAGTTTCACGGTACAAGCTGATCACGCAACTAAATATGGCCATTTCTCCATAGATAGTAATGGCCATTATCATTTCACCATTGATAATAATAATGCTGACGTTAATCACCTTGGTGTCCATCAGACATTAACTGAAGTCATTCCAGTGACCTCAACCTCAACAGATGGCACTTCAGTTACCACAAATGTCACAATCACTATCCAAGGCTCACTAGATAAGCCAATTCTAAATGCGACGGCACCAGATGCACAGCAAGGCACCACTATTGCGTTAAATTTAAATGTGGGAGTAACGGATACGGGTGGTGATCATGAAGATCTGTTAATAAAAATTAGCGGTTTACCTGATACTGCTACACTAAATCATGGTACACACGACACGGTTGCAAAAATGTGGGTTCTTCATAAATCAGACCTTACTGGTTTAGAACTTAACCTTCATAACGCTAACTTTCATGGAAACTTGCATTTCAATGCGACAGCAACAGCCTCAGCAGGAAGCGAATCGCAATCAGCAACGCAAGCTATCTCTTTATTTGTAAATGCACCTCCTTCTGTTACTTCAGCGGTAACGGGTTCGAAAGCAGAAGACTCAGGAATGGGCGCGATAGATCTTCTTTCTGGTGCAACTGATGCTGATACAGGCGATACCTTATCTGTTGGCCATATAGAATATCAAATAGGTACGAGCACAAAAACTTCAGCTATTCCTTCATTTTTAACTTTGGCTAAAGATGGCCATACGTTGATTATCGATTCAAATGCACAAGCATTTCAACATTTAGCAGTAGGCGAATCTAAGACTGTTAACCTGACTTATAATATAATGGACAGTCATGGCGGGGTTGTTCAACAAACCGCAACATTAAATGTCACTGGCACCAATGATGCAGCCCATATTTCTGGCCAATTGAATACAGATGAACGCACACAGGTAACAGAAGGAACTCGATTAAGTAATGGTCATATGCTGTCATCAGACTTGATGACATTGTCAATCAATGATCTAGACTCAAATGAGAATTACTTTATTCCTACTGGTGCTAGCGGGCAGACAAACGCAAAAAGCAATGGCTCATGGGTTGACGGAGATAAACATGTCGGTCAATTCATTTTGCACGCAAGTGGTCAATGGTTATTTAGAGCAGACAATAACAACTCTAAAATTAATAGTTTAGGTGCTGGTGAAAAGATAACTGACACTATTACGGTGCATAGTGCTGATGGTACAACACAGCAGCTTACTTCAACCATTTATGGGACCAATGACCAACCGACAATAACCGTGGCGGCTCTGTCTGGGATTGAAGATACCGATTATCAATTTTCCGTGGGTGATTTCGGGTTTACTGACGTAGATTCTTCAGACACTCTCGATCATATTACCATTACATCATTAGCTAATACCGCAGAAGGGGTTTTACTCCTTAATGGTGTTGCCGTAACGGCTAATCAAGAAATAAATAATGCTGATATTAATCAATTAACCTTTAAACCTGCGGCTAATTTTAATGGAGATGTTCATTTTAGTTATATCGTTAATGATGGTCATATTGACTCTGCCCCTGCCACTTCAATATTGACAATCGCTAATGTGAATGATTTGCCCACAGTGGTTGAAACCACAAGTAGCACTGATGAAGATACCGATATAACCATCACCAAGGCGCAATTGTTAGCAGGCGCAACAGATATAGATAATAGTGATGCACTTGATATCAATAGTGTGAGTGTCAATGGTGGTCATGGTACTGTTATCGATAATGGTAACGGTACTTGGACGCTTCATCCAGATAGCAACTTTAAAGGTGACATTACCTTAGCTTACAAGGTGAATGATGGTCATGTTGATGTCGATAATCATATGACTGTGTCGGTAAGCACAGTAACGGATACGGCAACCGCTAGTTTAAGCTTAACTGCTGAACAACAAGTAATGAAATTTTCATCCAGTAGTGGCGGAGGGTTAACTAATAACGGACACCTACAAACCGGTGGCGATATTGAAAACCTTGCGGTTGAATTTAACGTAATTGGTGGGCCGACAGCTCCTCCTGCAGGGCATAATGGTCCCACTTTTATCAGCTATGGCACGAGTCACAGCGAAAATGAGTTTTATGTTTGGAATCCAACCAACCTTACCATTCGTGTAGATGGCACGGAATATAAAACAGGGATTAGTGCGACTGATGGTTTAACGCATCGTTATTCAGTTTTGTGGTCATCAAGTACAGGACATTTAGAAGTGCTTGTTGATGGTGAATCAAAATGGGTACATTCAGGACCTGTCGCCCAAGGTTATAAAATTCCAGGTAACGGAATTCTTGCTGTTGGTAATGATCAAGATAGCTATAACCTGGAAAGTGGCGGACATGCTAATCATGGTTTTAGTACCGCGGATGCTTTCCATGGTGAAATATTTAGTGCGTCTTTAGCCAATGCACCAGTGACCGCTGCCCAACTTAAATCGGCACCGCTTGCTAGCATTATTGACAAAGATAATGGCTTGGTTATCGATATAAGAGCCAATGCAGCAGGGCAATTTGTTGATGCCACCGGACATCATCAACTTACCGCTACCACTGATGTACAATCTCAATTAACGCTTGTAGATACAAGTGTTGCAATACCTAATGCTGATGCTTTAATACACTTAAACCCAACTGTAACACCACCGACTGATACTAGCGATGTTGTCACTAAAGTTGAATTAACAGGGCTACTTAAGGACACAGTAGTTGATGATGGTCATGGACATCAGCACACGATTACGAGTATGACCGATCTTGTTAATATTAAAGATTGGAGCATTGCCACACTAACCGCCCAGTTACCTGGCGGTAATACTCACAATATGAATATTGGCTTAATTGTCACCACTCAAGGCCCTGATGGTGCAATCGCCACAGACAGTCATTATCAATCACTGGTATTAGATCCAAATCAACCTATACCTGATGCTGTTATTACCGGTGATAAACAACTCTCAACGGATGAAGTAACGAGTGTTTCTGGCCAGTTAACTATTACCGACACTGATGTATCACAAGCGCATTTTATTGCCGAAGTAATACCTAGTGCTCATGGTGATTTTTCAGTGAAGGCTGACGGAAGTTGGGAATTTACACCGAGCAAAGTAGCCGAAACCTTAACCCAAGGTCATAATGCAACCGATATTATTACCGTTAAAACAGTTGATGGTACAGAGCAACAATTGAGTGTAACACTCGTTGGTAGCGACACTGCACCGACAGCTGTTACCGCTGACCTAGGAGAGTCAATATCAGGTTCGATTAGAATAATTCAAGTCGCTGATTTACTCGCACAAGTAACAGATGTTGATACATTAGCTGCTAATTTATCGGTTGTTGCAGGATCACTTACTTCATCTCACGGTAGCTTTAGTTTGAATACGGATGGGAGTTATAGCTTTACGCCGACTGCTGGTTTTTCAGGACAAGATTTAGCGATTCAATATAAAGTCACTGACGGTACCACACAAATTGATGCAAACGCGGTGATTGATAGCTATCTACCACTTTCGATTACTCATATTGGCCATGATACCGGCTCAAGTTCCACCGATTTTATCACCTCAGATGGGCATCTTACTATTCATGGTACGGGGCATCCGGGAGATATTGTTCATGGCTTAGGTATTGTATTAAATGGTCTGGATGCTACCGTTGATTCTAATGGCCAATGGAGTATGGATTCCAGCGCAACTGACAGAGCAGATAATACTTACTCTTTACTTGTTTATGTAGCCAAACCAGACGGTTCTTTTCCACAAGCCAAACACAGTGTTACCATTGATACTGCGAAACCAACAATCTCTATCGACTCAATTTCAAAAAATGATTGGGTGGATCATAACGAGCATAATCAAGCCTTATTGATTACTGGAGATACTACGCATGTCGCTGATGGTGACTTGGTTCATCTCACCATTGCAGGGCAACAATATACAGCAAGTGTTCAACATAACCATTGGCAACTATCCATACCGGCTGTAGAAGTAGCTCATATATCAGACAATGCTTATCTTGTGCATGCAGAAGTTTCAGCGACAGCAACAGGCGATTCCACACATAGTGACCGTCATATTGTGGTGTCGGCTGATTTGTCGACGTTAATACAATCAGAATCGACAGAAGAAGATACTAAAAGCTCTGCAGCAGGTGACTTGTTTGCAACGAACAGTTTTAATACGGTGACTAATACGGGTCTTATTCAGGGAAATTTTGGCTCATTAAGAATAAATGCTGATGGGTCTTATCAGTATGAACTAAACAATGCACAGCAAAATATTCAGCAGATGGCTGAGGGGGATAAGTATTCAGATAACTTCTTTGTTAGTTATACCAACCCTAATGGTGATGTAAAACACGCAGTCTTAAATGTTGGCATTCATGGTACTAACGACAGTCCTACCATGACCGGAAGCTTTGAAATTTCACGAGCGGTTACTAATGGTTATCACACCAATACACACTCATTTGGCTACATAAATATTAATGATGCCGATCAAGGTGATACATTAACCGTTGAATACATAGATCATGATGGCGTTAGCCATACTTTAGATTTGAACAATCGTGCCACGGATAAAATTGACGTGAAAGGAATTGGTAACTTTAATATAGAATCCAATGGTAAATGGGATTTTACCCTCAGTCACAGTGGTCCCGAACGAGCACAAATGGAAAAAGATATTGCTGCAGGTCATATACACACTGAAAGCATTACGATAAAAGTGACAGACTCCCATGGTGCAAGCAGAGAAGAAACATTAACTGTACATATAGGCGATGGCAATACCGGGCCTCAAATATTTGGCGCATCAGAATCCGTTGTCACTGAAGATAGTATTAGCAGTTCACATGGTTTACTCGATCTTTTAGTGGGGGACGTCAAAGTTGCTAGTGGCGTTACTTGGGCATTACAACCTGGCAGTACAACTCAATATGGCGACTTAACCTTTAAACCTGACGGCAGTTGGGAGTATCAATCTCATAATAGTGACCCTAGAGTACAAGCTCTTGCAGAGGGGGAGCGCCTTGAAGAAAATATATTAATTACCGCTACGGATTCTAATGGCCATAGTGTTGATCAAACCATGAAGTTAGTCATTATTGGTACTAATGATGTACCAACGATAGGGCACCAAAATACGTCGACAGTTATAGAAGACAACTTACTTATACTGACTAAAGCGCAATTGTTAGCAAACGTAAAAGATATTGATGGTTTGGATACTTTATCGATTGAAAATATACATATGGATGGAAAGGGGACTATCACTGCCGAAGGTGATCATTGGGTGGTCCGCCCTAATCTTAATTTTGATGGTAATTTACGCCTTGAATATAATGTCAATGATGGACATGTTTCTGTGGCAAATTCAATGGCTGTTAATGTAACTCCTGATGCTGATACTCCTACCTTAATATTCACAAAACATGTTGGCGATTTATCCGCACCCCTTGATAGTATGTCAATTGCAGGTAATGAAAATAGTGACTTAGCCTTAAATATTAATGTTGCCAGTCCTGACAGCTCAGAAACCTTAACGGTGGAAATTTCAGGCTTACCAACAGGATCCTCATTATCAGCTGGAACAGAGCACAATGGCATTTGGACCATAGATCAAGCTGATTTAACTAATTTAAAATTGACACCATCTCACGACTTTTCTGGCGATTTTAATATACAAGTACAAGCAACCAGTCATGATGGTTCAGATACAAATTCGGTATCTCAGCAAATTGGCGTCCATGTGATTTCTGATCTATCACCCGTCAGTCCGGCCCCTGATGTTATATCAGCTTCTCCATTATCAGTAATGAGTGATAGTCCACAGGCTGATATAGCACCCGTTGATTATTATTTGAATATGGTAGGAATCTCCAATGATGATGTAGCCATGCAAGATTCTCCGTCTAGCAGTGGTGATCACTTAGCCGCTTATGTTGGGGGAGATACCTCTATTGATGCTGATCCTTTAGTGGATGATATGCAATCAAACGCCTTTGAAAATCCGCTTGATGATGAACATAAGAGCCATGATATTCAGCATGAACAAACATTACTCGATAGCGATTCAGATACTTCTCATTTAGAAAATTTAGCACCTGATGACGATGACAGTTTACACCAAGCATTAAACGACATGCATTCGCAATTTTAACACGGGAGATAACATGAATTTAACTAAAACTATCACTATGATTACGGCGATGAGTTTAACATTCACCTCCTATTTAGAAGCGAAAGAGGTTCATGATATCGTTTATGGCAATGTTTCGTCAGTATTGATAACAACAGCGGATTCAAAAATATTAGAAGGCACTGTTGCGGGTGGTGCTCTGGGTTTGGCTATAGGTGATAGTGCACTTTATACCCTAAATGGTGCCGCACTAGGATTCGCTGTTACGTCTATTATAGAAGGTGATCAACGTGTGTTTTTATATACCATCAATGTTGATGGTAATGAGCGAAAAATTGCGATGCAAGAAGGCGGTATTGGTGAAGGTCGTTGTGTCGCGATAGAAACTCAAGGTAAACACACCAATGTTCGTGGAGTGTCTTCAGCATTTTGCCAATATAAGGGTCATCAAGCTTTGACATCAACCGATATTGTCACGCAGCAACAATCGCAAGCACAACAGTGTAAAAAGGCGAGAGAGTTAGTGTTAACAGCTAATAATGATAAAGAAATAGATCATGCACTTGTTAAAGTTCGCGTGCTATGTGAGTAACAACTTTTGTTTAATTAACGTACGGTAAACGATAAAACAGCGATTTAGGAATATTATGAAATATATAGTAAAGCTAATAACCTTATGCATACTTTCTTTTTCTTTAATCTCATGTTCGGGAACCATCAACTCTTTGGATGGGAAAGGTGAAGGAGCAGGGCATGTTTATATAGTGTCTGAAGCCATTGCCAAACGATTAATGATGGCAGCCATGAAATCACAATTTAATCCCAGTGATATTAAAGTGTTAGCAGCACCAAAATTAGGTTTCAGTTCAAAAGTTCAATATGGCATTGATAAAGATACCGTTGAGCTGGTGGCGTTAAAAGCTAATGGGGTAAATAGAGAAGGTGAGAACGTTAGTGGTTATGTTTTCTCTGCAGAACATCGTGGCACGGCACCTGCAGCTGGCAGCCCGACAATAGATAGACTGTTAGCGCATGTTGTAAAAGACGCCGAGGCATTAGGAAGTACAGCAAAGTTTAGCCAATTAATTAATTATTTTAATAAAAGGATGATATAAATATGCGTAATAAACAAATTTATATCATTCATACTGAATAAACTAAGTACTATTGGTCTTATTCACTGGTTAGTGATAAACCGCTGGGTATTACATTTACAACCTATCAATTACTTACTAATACAGGTGAAATAATAAAAGCTCTTACAGCAATGTAGGGGCTTTTTTATTATAAAACGCTTGGTCATTTCTTATATTGAGATCAAAACAGGAGATGACTAAAGAAGGTTATTTCAATATTGTTCAATATCTTATAGACAAAGTGTTTTATT
>OLHM01000523.1_pt1 | contig 11610 bp, 8 predicted proteins | sample 1609611 | NCBI WGS metagenome assembly OLHM01 (sample SAMN05416891, study PRJEB24817) | seawater metagenome | isolation source: Sea water | place: Canada:Atlantic | collected 2013-11 | reverse complement strand
TGAGTATATTACGCATTTGCACAATATTAGGCGAATTCCCTAATATTCTAGGACCAGGTAAACAATGTGTTTCTATTTCTTTTTTGAGTAGTCTATTTTCGAGCACTAAAGAGCGTTTATCTAGCGCTCTTTTAACCGTATCAACTAAGTCATCATTATTAAACGGCTTTTCAATAAAGTCGTAGGCGCCATTGCGCATTGCTTTTACTGCCATTGAAATATCACCAAAACCGGTCAGTAAAATAGTGGATAACTCTGAGTCAATATTTTTGACCTCAGCCATCAACTGATGGCCATCCATTTTGGGCATATTAATATCACTGATAACCACGCCTGGCCAAGTATCACTTAACTGATTAAGTAATTTGTGTGCTTGTGAAAAGGTTTGCACTTCAAAGTTTCTTAATTCGAATGTTTGCTCAATAGCACTACGGATATGTTCTTCATCATCAATAACAAAGACGACACCCAATTTTTCCGTTTCCATATTATTTTCCTTACGTTATACCAATCCGCATAACTACCTGATCAATCTTGCTGGTTATAACTGACGATAACTGCGTTGTTTCAATCCCAATAACCAGCAATTGTTCAATCAATCGCCGTGTTCTCACCAATTTCCCTACGTAATTTTTAATCATTTACTTAAGCAAAATGGTATTACCTGTTTACAGGCAAGCTAATGGTGAAAATAGCGCCGCCGTCGGGGTGATTACTGACCTTAAGTTGACCTTGCATCGACTCAATAATTCGGTGCGAGATAGATAAACCTAAACCTAAACCAAAGTTTTCTTTCGTGGTGAAAAAGGCTTCAAAAACTCTGTCGATATTATCAACTAAAATACCGGGTCCGTTGTCCCGTATTTCAATAATAACCTGTTCTTCAACGTCAGACACAGAAATCGTTATTTGTTTATGCTCTTGTTCACTAAGCGCTTGTATCGCATTACTCAATAAATTAACCAACACTTGTTCAAATCGAATAGCATCACCATATACATGTACAGGCTCTAAACAAGGTCTGCTGTTAAACTCTACCCTAGCGGCTTTAGCTTGATGTTTTACAATACTCATCGCTGCCATCAGGCTCATTTGAACATCAACGTCAGTAGCAACACCTGTGCTTTTTTTAGAGAAGCTATTAAATTGGCTGACAATATCACTGAGCCGATCGACTAAACCAATAATGAGTGACAGGTTATTTTTTACTTTGTCTGACATACTGCGTTCTTGATACGCTAACGCATTTTCTGAATAACTTCGTAAGGCCGTTAATGGTTGATTGATTTCATGGTTAATACTTGCTGACATACTGCCTATGAGTGCCAGCTTTTCTGATTGAATCAATTCATCCCGCATTTTATTCATTTGAGTTTGTGCTTGTTGACGTTGCGCTATTTCCTCATGTAACTTGACATTACTTGCACTTAAATCAGCGGTACGTTCTTTAACCTTTTTTTCTAATAATTGTTGCGATTGCTTCAGTCTTCGCGCATTTTTAAGTCTTTCATTAGCAAATAATAGTAAAAACACCATCAATAAATAACCACTAGCACTGAGAATGATCAATAAATTTTGCTGCTTTTTCATAGGGGCAATGGAACTCCACAAATGAACTTGCCAGTTAGCGGTTCTCATCAGTTTATTAAGCGCAAAAACTTCTTCGGACCCTGTATTTGAAGTAACTTCTAATAACTCACTGTCCAGGTCATTTGGAAGATAGTGATTTGAAATATCTTCCACGTTTAGTGAAGATATTTCTTTATCGGTATAGCGTTTTTCTGCAATTAAATTAAGCTGTTTTGCTTTAGATAAATTACCAATAGTTTTTAACCGCCATTCAGGTCTATCTGAAATGAAGACCACATCATCAGGTGCAACAATTAAAAAATTAAAGCTGTCATTTAATACTGTTTTTTTATACTGTTCTTCAATATCTGCAATACTTATTTTTAATGCAATAACTCCGGCAATAACACCATCAATTTTCACAGGGTAAGCATAATAAAAGCCCCGTTTACCGCTGCTTAATCCCACAGCATAGTAATGAGAAAGTTTACCTTTTAGCGCATCTTGAAAATAAGGTCTAAAGGTGAAATTCATACCAACAAATGAATTAGGCATTTGCCAATTGCTGGCACCAATAGTGATACCCTTTTTATCAATCAGGTAAATATCTGACGCCTGAGTCATGGTTCTAATATCTGCTAATAATTGATTAAGTTTAGTTATTCTTGTTTGTTCGTTAGGTGAGGTTAAGGCTTGTGATAGTAAGGGGTGTTTTGATAGTACTTTAGGGATCCTGTCAAAGCGACCAAGAATATTGTCTATATATCCCACTAAGTTAGATAGCTGCTGACTCGATTGTTGATGCATTCGTTGATAAGCGTTGTTCATACCTATCATTTGGGTCAGTTCAATAGTCAGGATTAGGCCAATCACTGCTAAAGTGGCGACAATATAATTTTTACGCTCGGATTTTCCTTGATAGACCACAATTTTACCTTATAAATAAACGAATAGCAGTTTCAGTAATCTTATCAGGTATTATACCCAAACTACCTGAAGATGCAGGTTTCAGCTGGAATTAAAAATGCTTTTAGGTAAGGCATTGATTGAAGAGAATAGTTATTTTATTGTCAAAATCAATAACGAAACATAAAGCACTTCTAAACCAGCCCTGTGGGAAAGGCTGAGCAAATCTTACTCTGTGTTACTTTTCTTTTTAAAGGGCTACATGAATGGTGTTTTAGAGAATGCAGAAGCATATTCTCCTGAATACCCCTTAATAAACAAATGCGCCTTGATCATGAATCGCTCAAACTTTCTGAAACGAGCATCTACAAATGGAACGGGTATATACCTCAGCTATTTGATATGAAACAAACACTTGGTTCCATATCAAATAGTAAAGTTAGTCAGAGCAAATTCTTAATTAAAAATCGAATCTAACACCTACTTGTGCTTCAGACATGTCTTCTCCTGTCGAAGGTAGACGGGTAGTATCATTATCTAGTTGCTCAAATGATGCCCACATGCGGAACTTTTTAGAGAAATAACGAATGTATTCAACTTTAATAGAGCTAACATCGCCTTTTATGTCACAAGAGTTTACCGCATATCTAGCATGTATTTGATTGTTATCTTGACGCCATTTCCCATATAAACCTACGGTTGAACGATCTTCATCAACACATGCGGTTACGCCGCCGACTTTACCCGACTCTTCTGCTGAGACTAACCTAACGTTACCAGAAGAGTTACCTTTATAAAGATCAAAGTCTTCTTCTGCCAAATGATAAAAGGCTGATACGGTAAACGCTTTTGAAATATCATACCAAGCTCGAAAACCGTACAAATTACCGGTGTTTTCACCTTGCTGATCTGCTGCTAATGCTGCTTGAAGTTTCAAACTTTGGTTTTTATATTGCGCTGCTACTTGGTATTGATCAATAGAATCGCCATCTTGTTTCTCTGTTTGAATGGCTGCACCAAACTTCCAATTATTGTATGTTTTTTGCCATTGCAGCATATCATCATCACGAATAGCACCTTGACGCAATGAATCTAATCCATCAGAAAAGTAAGCACTGCGTACATATTGATGCCATATAATGGTTTGAGAACCATAAGTAACGGTACCAAACTTACCTTTAAGACCAACATATATCTGACGCATTCCTGCTTTTTGGTTCTGATTGAAATTAACGCCATCATCCCCGCGTAAACCATACTCAACCTTACCTATACCTGTTAAATCATCAGTCAATTTGACCTCAGCATTAACACCAATTCGACTTAAGTAATCTCTACCATTTGCTGCATCATCAGAAGTACCACTATCAACATAATCAGCACCCAAACGCAGCGAGCCATAGAATGAGCTATCGACATCACTTGCATTAACACTTGCACAGCTTAATAACAGTACGTTTAAAAAAAATAGTTTGCTTGTTTTATTCACTTGAACACGTTTCATGTATTTCCCCTTTATTTTAAGAAGTTATTATCTTTATAAATCGTCAACGATGATTACGTTAAGCCGACAGTTTGTTATCGCAATGTTCACGCCAATTTATGAGTAAAGCCGCAGATAAAAATAAACAGCACGATAACAATTACTTACATTAAAAATAGAAAATTTTCAGGGACGTTAGTTGGGTGGGATATCACCCCCAAGGCTTACTGGTGTATGTAGAAATCCCCCCATAAAAAAAATAAGGTATATAAAACCAAGGAATAAGGGCGAGCGATTAGCCACTATTACTCGTAATTAAAGGGCTCGTTAGCATTAAGCCTATTGAATTATTTTCGGTAATTCTAATAGGCGGCTTTCCACACATAGTCATTTTTTTATGGGTGGATATCAATACGTAATATAGGCTAAGATAATGAGTAAAAAAAATAATAACCTTTATTAACAATAAGATGAAAACATGGCAGTGTCTTTGCAAAACATAAATTAGAACTATTATAATAAACAACACTGTGAGGAAATTTATGACAGATATTCAAGACAAAGCAACGCCATTGCGTATGCTCGTATTGGGGCCAGCATTAATGCTGTTCACCTTATTAGTACCTTCTCCCTTTGAAGGTATGTCTGCAGATGCATGGCACACCCTAGGTTTGGCATTATGGATGGCTACTTGGTGGATATCTGAAGCAACACCTGTTTCGGTTACTGCCTTTTTACCCTTAATAGTTGCGCCAATTGTTGGCATAGCCCCCATTAAGGTAACTACATCATCTTACGCACACCCATTAATATTCCTTTTCCTTGGTGGGTTTTTTATCTCCATAGCGATGGAACGGTGGAACTTACATAAACGCATTGCCTTAAAAGCGATGTCGTTATGTAGCACTAAACCCAGCCACCAAATTGGCGGCTTAATGCTTGTTACCGCTTTCTTATCAATGTGGATGTCAAATACAGCAACTGCAGTCATGATGTTACCTATCGCCTTATCTATTATCGAAATGGTTAAGCAGAAGCAAAATGGTAGTACCCCTGAAAACTTTTCAAAACCAATGCTATTAGCCATTGCTTTTTCCGCAAGTATTGGTGGCTTAGCGACCTTGATTGGTACCCCTCCTAATGCATTGATGGCGGCTTATCTAGCCGATAGCTACAACATTGAAATTGGATTTGCCCAATGGATGATAATCGGCGTACCGCTAAGTGCAGTATTGTTGGTGCTTTGTTGGTTTATTCTTACTAAGGTTTGCTACCAAGTTAATGAAGGAGAACGCGTTGATACAAACAGCATGTTCAAAGAGAAACTTCAGGAACTAGGCCAAATGAACAAAGGTGAAAAACTCGTTCTGTTTTTCTTTGCTTTTGCTGCATTCAGTTGGATATTTAGACCATTAATTGCCAAATTGACTGGGCTAGCTATATCAGATACTGGCATCGCGATGTTTGTTGCATTGTTATTATTTGTTGTGCCTGTTGATCGTAAGAAAGATATTCGTATTTTAGCTTGGGAAGATACTAAGAAATTACCTTGGGGTGTATTGTTACTTTTTGGTGGTGGTTTAGCTTTAGCCAGTTTAATCAAAAAATCAGGATTAGCAGGTTACATAGCCACTCAGCTTGAAGCAACGTCGAGCATTCCTGTTATTGCTGCCGTTTTAGTCGTTACTATTACTATTTTATTCTTAACTGAAGTAACAAGTAATACGGCAACAGCTGCTAGTTTCTTACCTTTACTTGGACCAATAGCAGTAACATTAACTGATGGCCCTTTAATGTTAGTTATTCCAGCCGCATTAGCTGCTAGTTGTGCCTTTATGATGCCAGTAGCAACACCGCCAAATGCTATCGTATTTAGCTCCGGGGAATTACGTATTGCTGACATGGCCAGAGCAGGTTTCTGGCTTAATATCGCAGCTATATTTATGATAGTTTTATTGATGTTAACTACCGTGCCTATGGTATTTAATTTATAAATAAAGTTTTCTTATTCTCGATTTAAACACCAGATGATGCATCTGGTGTTTATAACCCGCGACCATTCAAAGTGTCTTAATTGAAATAGCTCAAGTATTCTGAAACACGCACCTTAATTGGTAACGGGTATAAATCACAGGCTAGCTCTAAGCATTTCAACGTAGATAGTGAAAATGGATACGCTAAGTTACACTAATTGCCACCTTTGCATTTATTAAGAAAAACACTCAAAACGTCCCTCTTAATGCTTAACTCGATGATATCTTTACTCCTCCTATCCTAAAATAAGGTTATTCGCTAAAGCGAGATCATTACTCATGTAGTTAATACTTATTGTGAGTGGTCTGCTGAATACTATAAAAAGTAGCGAGAGAACTGCCAGAATAAACTTACAAATAGTAATAAAGACATTCTAATTTGGTTGTGGTTGTGGCGAAGGTTGTAGAACTTAGCTATAAAAATAAAGCTGTGGTAGTTGAATTATCACTTTGCATATACCCGTGACCATTCAAAATGCATGTTTCAGTGGGAGAAAAAAACGATTTAGGCAAGGCATTGATTGTAGAGAATGGTTGTTCCATTCTCAAAATCAATAACGACGTATAAATCGTTTTTAGCCCCATCAAAGAAGCGCTTGAGCAATATCATTTTATTGTTGCGCCAAAGAAACAGGGAATAACCCTGATTTAATTGACGCGCCTCAAACTGAAATTGCTCAAGCGCTCTGAATCGAGTATTTTGAATGATTACGGGTATATATCAATACAAAGCAAAACTGAGAAACTAATTCATGGAACGACTGAAAGTTAAAAAATAGAAACAAAAGCTGGTTCATAAATATTAAACCAGCTTAAACTTTACTCTTGATACTGTTAGTTTGTAGCACCATGTTTACGCTGTGCTGACATTTCTTTGGCATCATCAATATCAGCTTGAATTTGACTAGGTGTACGACATACTTTTCGGCTGATATTTGACCCTGTTTTCTTTTCTTTAGTACAAATTCTTTTTTCTTTATTTGTACTTGCTATTTCTTTGCCCTCTTCTGAAGACGTTGAAGTACAAGCTGACAATAGAGTGAAACAGCTAGATACTATTAAAATTGATATTAACTTCATAAATGTCCTTTTTAAATTTTTATACGAGATAGAGTCATAATATATGGCTAACCCGCAGAATGTAACATAATTTTAACAAAATGCAACAACCTCAAACGATTATCATTTACTGCGATCTAAAGACACTAAATTCAACTTAATTTTTAAAGCGAGAAATAAGGCTTGATGTATCCCATCGGTTGCCACCACTCTCTTGTATCTCTTGATAATAACCATCAAGTTGCTTGGTGACAGTTAAATCAGCGCCTAACTTTTCAGCTTCTGCAAATGCGATAGCCAGATCCTTTCGAACCCAATCAACGGCAAAACCAAAGTTGAATTCTCGCGCACACATCGTTTTACCTCGATTATCCATTTGCCATGAGCCTGCAGCGCCCTTTCCAATAGTATCAAGTAATTTGTCAGTATCTAATCCTGCTTTTTGGGCGAAGTTCAAGCCTTCAGCTAAGCCTTGCACTGTATTGACAAAACAAATCTGATTAACCATTTTAGCTAATTGTCCTGAGCCAACGGGACCCATGATTTGACTAAAACGGGCAAATGCAGCCATAACAGGCTCAGCTTTAGCAAAAATACTCTCATCACCACCGACCATAACTGTCAGCACACCATTTTCAGCGCCCGCTTGGCCACCCGATACAGGTGCGTCTAAAAAGTATTGGCCATTTTTATCTGCAATAGCAGCAAGCTCAACAGCAAGCTCTGCAGATGCAGTGGTATGGTCGACAAAAATACTTCCTTTAGCAAGACCTGCGAAAATCCCTTCATCACCTAATGAGATTTGTCTAACGTCATCATCATTTCCTACACAGGCAAATACAATGTCACACCCTGTAGCCGCTAATGCAGGTGTTGTTGCAATATCACCACCAAACTCTTTTTGCCAAGCTAAGGCTTTATCCCTGTTTCGGTTATATACACAAACCTGATGACCTGCTTTAGTCAAATGTCCTGCCATTGGGTAACCCATAACGCCAAGACCAATAAATGCTACTTTCATATTCCAACCTTTTAAGTCGTTAATTTAATGCGATCAGTCTACTTCAGTTTTTTATTTTGCTCTAGCATCTTTTCAACACATCCATTTTACACTACAATGAACAAATAGGTTGCACACAACTTAATTGCAATCAATTTAAATTGTGACAGTATAATCATCTCAGATAGTTTTACATTTACTTTAGAGGAATAATTAAAATGAGTAATATTTATCAATTTACCGTTCAAAATAATAAAGAAGAAATGATCGAATTAAATCAGTTTTCCGATAAAGTATTACTTATTGTTAATACAGCGAGTAACTGCGGTTTCACTCCGCAATATCAAGGTTTGCAATCACTACATGATTCGTTTCAAGCTAAAGGTTTTGAAGTATTAGCCTTTCCATGTAATCAATTTAAGCAACAAGAGAGTGGTAATAATGAAGAAATTAAACAGTTTTGCGATTTACACTTCAATATAAAATTTCCTTTATTTGATAAAATCGACGTCAACGGAAGTAACGCTCACCCGCTTTTTAGTTTTTTAAAACAACAAGCCCCTGGTATTCTTGGTTCTAAATCGATTAAATGGAATTTCACAAAGTTCTTAGTGAATCGTCAAGGTGAAGTAGTCAAACGTTATGCTCCGACGACAAAACCAGAAGCAATTACTGCTGATATTGAAAAGTTACTAAAATAACTGATGAGTGATAATTTACTTCTCGAAAAACAGCTCTGTTTCCGACTCTATAGTTTGAATAAATTAATGTGTCGACTTTACGCGCCCGTTTTAAAAGAGCTGGCATTAACCTATCCACAATACTTGGCCATGCTTGTTTTATGGCAAAGCCCCAAAGGTATTTCGGTTAAAGACTTAGGTAATCAACTTGATTTAGACTCAGGCACTCTCTCTCCTTTACTTAAAAGAATGGAAGCACAAGGGTTACTTACTCGAGTTCGACAAGCTATCGATGAGCGGGTAGTTATCATCAAGTTAACTAAAGAAGGCATAGCATTACAACAAAGTGCAGAGCATATTCCTGCGAAAATGTTTGCTGTAACAGGTTTAACACCGGATAGGCTGCTTAGCTTAAATCAAGAACTTGATCAGCTTATTGCTAATATCAGCGATTGAGCTGCATATACCTTTAAGAAAGAAAAGAAAAAATGAGACGTGAACCATTCTTTCTTTTCTTAGTTATTTATTTAATAAATGCGTTAACAGTACATTACCGTCAACTAGAACGCATCAAGCAACATATTCAGTGCAATATGCTCGGTGCAATAAATTAAGAAAACCATATTTAAGCGAATAAGGTATTATGTAACTTCTCAACGACAAAGTTTGCATCGTCTTCATTCACTAAAAAACATAGATTGTTGGCACTTGCACCATGACAAATTAAACGGATATTCACATCATTAATCGTTTCAAAAATACTTTGCCCAATACCTTTAGCGCACGTTAAACCATTTCCGATAACAGCTACTAGCGATAAACCATGCTCAACGCTAACTTCACATAACTGCTCTAACTCTGCGACTACGGTATTAGTAATTAATGATTGCGTTGAACCACTTGGATTATCAAAGGTTAACGCGACGCTAATTTCACTGGTAGTGATCAAATCAATACTTAGTTCATGTTTGGCTAATACACCAAATACTTTCGCTAAGAAACCGCTAGCATGCAGCATAGCAGGGCTTTTCACCGTCACTAACGTTTGCTCACGTCTTAAGGCAATTGAGCGATAAGTAGGGTTTGAATCAACTTTTTGTTTAATTTGTGTGCCGCCCTTTTCAGGCTCTTTACTTGAACCCACAAAAACAGGAATATTCCGGCGCATCGCAGGAATAAGTGTTGCTGGGTGTAATATTTTAGCACCGAATGTGGCCATTTCTGCCGCTTCGCCAAAGCTGATTTCTTTAATTGCACGCGCTTGGTCAGTAATTCGCGGGTCAGTAGTAAATATACCGACAACATCCGTCCAAATAGATAAGTTATTGCCATTTAATGCTTCAGCAAGTAGTGCTGCGGAATAATCAGAGCCACCTCGCCCTAACGTAGTAGTGTGACCTTGGCTATCTTGGCCAATAAATCCCTGGGTAACAATGACTTTATTAATCAGTTTAGGAGCGAGCAGTTGTGTGCTTTGCTCACTCAATAAATTAAGGTCTACTACCGCTTTACCATATAAACTATTGGTTTTCATCACTTGCTGTACATTGAAATACTCACCAGGAATATCTACTGACTGCAAAACTTGAGCAAAAATACGTGAACTAAATTGCTCACCAAAAGCAAGAATAGCATCACCTGTTCTAGTCGAGTATTGTAATAATTGCGTTAACGCATGCTGAGTGAGTTCATCAAGTAAGTTATCAATTTCTTGATTAAGCTGTGCTTCAACATCACTTGATAAGTGCTGAGTAATATTGACTTGAATTGCACGGATATTTTCAACAATCTCTTTTTGCTCAATGACAGAGACATTTTTCTGGCTTAAGCGAACTAGCAGGTTTGTTACACCTGAGCTGGCTGAAACAACCACTAGACGATTGCTGTTATCACTTTTAATAATATTAGCGCAACGAAGCATGGCTTGGTAATCGGCAACGCTAGTACCGCCGAACTTGGCTACAGTTAAAGATGATGTAGATTGAACTGGATTCACAAATTTCTCCCATAAAAATACTAGTTACATACTGAGCTCTTTGCTGAGTATATTAACTATTGGAAGAGCATGACTGAGTAGGTAGCGAGTGTTGTATTTTGTATGTTTAAAGGGGCATATATAAACAACAAAAAAAACGAAACTTTTTCAGCCAGAAGCTCTCCACCTTTTGTTTGATACCTAATATTATTAAGTAATTGTTAACAAATACGTCAGGTGACAGCCATAAGGATTCAACCTTAGTGACCGAGTATTTAAATCCACCGTTAAATACTCTCGGCGATAACTTCCCTCAAAAACGGTATTCGGAATGTGGTTCCTCTCGTTTTCTACCTCAGTTTCGCACCTCTTCTGGTACATAGTAATTTAGAGCATTCACCCTAAACCACAATGCGAAATCATTAGACCCGATTTAACCTGATATTGCAACAGGCTATTAGTCACTTTTCATAAGTTTTTTGCCATTATTATTCATTTACTGTGCATATTTTTAGGTAGTCCATCACGGTTTTATTATCAAGCAAACCTAAGTAGGCCTGATAGAGGTTTACCTATTAAAGGCATAAACAAACGCTTTGACTGTATTTCAATCACTTAGAACGTTGGTTTATTTACTTATTAAATTCTACAAAGGGGGAATTTAATAGGTAAACACTATACAATGTGTATACAAAATCCATTTTATTCAAAACAAGAGACAGGTAACAATAATGAGCGAAAATAAAGAAGGTAAAGATGATACAGACGAAGAGCTTGTTGTTGAAAAGTCCGTTTACCAATCGGACCACGTAGTTGGTGAGAATAACGTAGAAATAATGGGCATGGATTTACATAATCCTGTGTTCTTTTTTTCATCCACTCTTATTGTTGTATTTGTTCTATTA
>OLHM01000509.1_pt1 | contig 11890 bp, 10 predicted proteins | sample 1609611 | NCBI WGS metagenome assembly OLHM01 (sample SAMN05416891, study PRJEB24817) | seawater metagenome | isolation source: Sea water | place: Canada:Atlantic | collected 2013-11 | reverse complement strand
TAAAACACTGAAACCAAGGGCTTGCGGATTGAAAACCGCAGGCCCTTAATCGTTGTATATGCGCGTCTAATGTTTCCGGTATTAACACATTTTCGATAGAGTCACGCTTCTGACTGATCTCCAAGTCACTGTAGCCTTGAGCCCGCTTGAATTGATGATGAAGGTCACTTAGCAATGTATTCAGACTTTCAGGTTCAAAGTGCAGTTTTTCTGAAATAACCAAACATCCGCCAGGGTTTAATCCCGCATAGATTTTTTCTAATAGAGCTAATCGTTCCGCCATGGGAATAAATTGTAGAGTAAAGTTCATCACTACCATCGATGCATTGTTAATTACTGTATCGCAGATATCTTGGTTGACCAGTTCGGTGCTAACTGCCGAGGCGACTGAGGCGAGTATGGTGGCACATTTATCCAACATAGCGGAGGAGTTGTCTACCGCAATAATCTTCGCGTTACGACCTTCAATCCGCGAGCGCATCGCCACTGTCGAGGCTCCTAAAGAGCAACCTAGATCATAGCAATGACTGTCGGCTTGCACGTAGCGAGATGCCAGCTCACCGCAGTGGGCTAGAATAGTCTCATAGCCAGGCACAGAGCGCTTAATCATGTCTGGAAAGACATCGACCACAGCTTGGTCAAACACAAAACCTGGCACTACGCCCAGCGGATGAGCAAATAGGTTGTCTTGATTCGAATCATTCATGAGCTCATACCGCGATCGTGGTTAAACCCGTTGTAGTCGCCAAATCGACATTGGTAATAACCGCGGTCTGCGCAAATTCTTGGCGCAGGTACTGGTCGGCGACGCGCTTTAAATCACTTTCAGTCACTGCCAATACGCGAGTTCTGAATGCCATAGCAGATGCCTTACTACGGCCGTTGAGCTCAGCGTGGAACGCTTGCATGGCTTCGCCGGCAGGAGAACTTGGTTTGTCCAGACTGCCTATGACGCCGAGAATTGCTTCCTCGATCTTGTCTGCACTGACAGGCTTTTCAAGCAACCATTTGATTGATTGGTCGAAGTCATTGAGCGTGCCTTCAATACGCGGATCTCTGTAAGAGAAGAAGCGGAATGCACCTGATTGATTATCTTGTGAGGCGCCACCACCATAGGCACCGCCCTGTTCGCGAATGGCACGATGCAAGAAACCATTGCGCAATACCCCGCCCAGTACAATGAGTGGCGCGGCATCTGCGTGACCGGCAGCCACTGTCGGGTAGGCACGGGCACAAAAACTTACTTGTGTGTTAGCAGTCCAGCAATGATTTACCGGTGCCAACGAGGGTTGGTATTGGATCAGGTTAGACGCTGAAAAAGACGGTTGTGCTTGATGGCTAAAGCCACTTTGCATCTGTGCTGCGAAAGCGTCTAAACGCTCATTCTCAGCCACCAGCAGGTACTGGCGAGGCTGTTGTAGAACCTTGGCATGAATTCCTTGTAATTGTGAGGCTAGTGCAGCCAACTGATGATGGTCATCAAGGGAGTTATCAAGCGTCTTGAGTAGCGATAAGCCGTTCAATCCACCCCATCGCTGAGTGAGGTGACCGCTAGCTGACATTCCACTGGCGGCGGCAGTCATGGCCATAACATGGCCATTACCGACGATAGATGATTCGCGATAGCTACGAATTTGCGCCACTAACTCGCGTAGTCTGGAGAGTTCATCAAAGCGTGTTTGCTCTATAGACTGCTGCATTAGGTCAGTCATTGCCCACTGATTAGAGGCTAGTCCTTTAGCGGAAAAACTGATATTGCCATGCAGTTTTTCTAAGTCATCTTTATCGGTGCGCACATTGGCCGAGGCAGAATAAGAACCTACGACACTGGAGTGCCAAAGTTGCGTTGCCATATAGTCTTTGTCGCCAACACCCATTTCGGTGGCGCAGGTGCTGTACAGAGGCAACAGATCCATTTCTTCGCTAGTCAAATCCGGCATGGCCATAATAACCTGCTGATAGACTATGCCGTTGGTGCCAGCGTTGTAGCTGGTCAATGGCAAGGGCGCCTGAGTAACCGTGTGCTTTTCTGCGTAGAAAATATCTTTGGGAATATCCTCGATACCGACCTTTGGTAATATATCGAGATTCTCTTCCATCTCTTGCCGTTGTTTAAGCGCGATAGCCTCATCGACGATTTGTTGCTTGCGCTCTTCACTCAAGCCCTGTTGGATTTCTGCGAGACGATCTTTTTCTTGTTGCTCTTTAAGTTTGCCTAAATCTGTATCCGGCTTCATTACCAGACGTAGTCGATGTTGATTGTTGAGCAACAGATCACGCGCCAAATGTTTTATAAATGCTGGGTCTTTAATGTCTTCTTGCAGCTTGGCCAGCACGGGGTCAAGATTCAGTAGAGAGACTGGATCACCGCGATGCGTGGCACTGGTCAATGCAGTGAGAATTAACTGCAGACCGTAGGGGTAGCCGCCGCCGGACACTTCGCGTTGAGATAGCTCCAGCTGGTGTAAGCTGGCTTCGACCTGCTCTTGGGGAAGTCCATTATCAGCGACATTTTGCAAGACGCCTAGAATAAGGGCTTCAACGGCGTCGGCATTTTCCGGGTTTGAACCTTCAACACCACAGGCGAAAATGAGTTCTTTTTGCGAGTCTTCAAGTCCGCACATGGGTGACGGAGACGTCCCCAGATCAGTGGTCTCAAGGGCTTGTTGCAATGGAGAGCCACTGTTGTCCAGTAATACGCTGGAGAGTAACCGCGCACACATGGTTGCTTCCAGGTCGGTTGCGTCGCCCAGTAGCCATGACAGTACTATGTGACTTTGATTGTCAGTACCCTCGGGTTCATCAAACGCATAGGCTTCTTCAACATACTGCGGACAGTCATAACGCTGTTCGTTATTGACCTCAATATGGCAGTCGAGTTTGTCAAAACGGCTCAGCGCATTGTCTTCGAATTGGGCTTGATGCTCCTCAGCAGGAATATCGCCGAAAGTAATAAAAATAGCGTTGCTGGGATGATAATGAACATCATAAAAGGCTTTAAATTGTTCATAACTAAGATCTGGAATATCCGTAGGGTCGCCGCCGCTATTGTAGTGGTAGGTACTGGTTGGACAGAGATGCTTGGACATGGTTTGCCAGAGAGTTGAGTTAACCGAACTCATGGCACCTTTCATTTCGTTGTAAACCACACCTTTAAAGGTCAGTTCGGAATTTGAATCTTCGGCATCGGCAAATTCTAACCTGTGCCCCTCTTGGGCAAAATCAAGGGGATCTAAGCGTGAGAAAAATACTGAATCAAGATACACGCCGAGCAGATTGTTAAAGTCTTTTTTGTTTTGACTGGCAAATGGATAGGCTGTCCAATCGGAACTAGTAAAGGCATTCATAAAGGTATTGAGCGACCGTCGGATCATCATAAAGAACGGATCACGCACCGGGTACTTTTCACTACCGCAAAGCGCTGTATGCTCCAATATATGCGCTACACCTGTGGAATCTTCGGGTACCGTACGAAGAGCAACCAAAAATACATTTTCTTTGTTATCAGAGGCTAGATGAATATGCTGAGCACCGGTCACTCTATGTCGGTACTCTTGGTAACCTATCTTTAGAGATGGTATTTCTTGGCTGCGCAATAATTCAAAGGCGGGGTTAGTCTGATCGGTCATTCTATTTAGCGCTCCAGAGAAAATCTTGGTTGGGTTCCTTTACAGGCGTCGCCATTCTACGCGAATCCACGGCCATGAGAAGTCAAAATATAGAACACTATTTAACCTCCATTGCTTTGTGTACGTTGGCGATACAGAATTGGTGTTGTACCTTGCCAGCGTTTAAATGCACGATAAAAAGTACTCGGCTCGCAGAAACCTGTCAGATAGATAATTTCGCTAATGGCTTCATTAGTTTCCGAGAGTAAGCGCAGCGCTAGGCGATGGCGTAGGTCATTGAGTATCTTTTGAAAGCTTGTGCCGGCAATATTGAGCTGATGACGAAGATGTCTTGGACTCATGGCCATTAGCTTGGAGACCGAGATCAAACTAACATCACCAGATTCGAGAAGGCTGGCCATATGGTTGCGCACTTTCTTGATCAAATCACCCTGCTTTAGAATTGCCAGGTGCTGATCGGCGGCCTGCATGTGCAAATCGAGTAATTGTGGCTCGGCATACAGCGATCGATAATTCAATATTTCGGCACTGAAATAGAGCTGGAAAGACTCAGCATTAAATTCAATAGGGCATCCAAAGATTCGCTGATATTCGGCAATATCAGTAAGGAGTCGTCGGCAGCGTCAGATGTGTATAAGAGACAGCTTATCAGCTTTAAAAGCGCCATCCGTAACCGCCTCAAATACTTTAATCAAGCCCAATACCATGGCCTCTGCAAGATGTGATGTGGCATATTGATGATTTGAAAAGTAACTGGTTAAACAGGGGTTGGGAGATTCTTGGACCGACCCATGGAGTGCGTCACTGATTAAACGCTGGTAGTTCATCACTCTCTTTAGGCCATCGCCAAAGGTTTGGCTGCTTAATAGGAGATACTCTAATATTTGTCCCTTATAAACTGGCATTTTTTCACCTAAATGCAAACCTATGCAGGGATCGCCAGAGAGTTCCACAGCCGCTTTCCAAAACAGAGGCTGAGCGGCAAATGGCGTGCGCAAGTTGGCTTGATATAGTTTAGAGGGGTCAAATCCGGAGCGACGCAACACCTCGTCGGCATTCACGTCGAGTGCCTGAAGGCCCTTGTAGGCTAAGCGCACCAGTGCACCAGAGTCTGTTAATCCAGTCATAAAAATTCCCATTCAGGGTGTTATGATACACAATTGACCCAAATGACAAAACCGCTGTGTTTTTTGCTAGTGACATTGGCCCTAAGACCACATATTGTATCACTATGACAGATTCTATCTCCCAGTTTGATGCGTTACCTATTTCTCCAGCTCCGGAGCTGCTTAGCGAACTCCCCAGTTTGTTGGGCCTGTTTGGAAAAGCGATGGTCAAATCAGATACTTTTCAGTTAGATCAGCCACTGCCTTACCTCAGTAACTATGTCAAAGGCGTGCAGATTGATCAAAATCATCTGCGGGCCTACCAAAAATTACTAGGCTTCGATCAGGATCAAAAGCTGCCGCCCACTTATTTGAGCATGCTCGGATTTCCAATGATGCTGCGTATCATGACCCATCCCGATTTTCCAATGAAAGCCATGGGGCAGGTGCACCTCAGTAATGAAATTACGGTGTTCAAAAATGTTCCAATTGACCAACCGATGACATTGACTGCAGGCATTAACGATAGTCGCATTACCGCTAAGGGCGTGGAATGGAACATAGGGATGATCGCCAAGGCTGATGGAGAGCTCGTTTGGTCCAGTGAGTCAACCATGCTGCATCGCTGTAAGACAGATGTGCCGCGGCAGGAATCATCGGTGATCGTGCCGGCGGGAGAATCGCAAATGTGGGCTGTTGATGCTGGGATGGGACGCCGCTATGCAGGTGTGTCTGGAGATTATAACCCAATACATTTGAGTGCCATCAGCGCTAAGTTATTTGGATTCAAGAAAGCTATTGTTCATGGAATGTGGAGTAAAGCGCGTTGCTTGGCAGTATTGAAAGATCAATTACCAGATGCTGGATATCGCGTTAAAGCGCATTTTCATCGACCACTATTTTTACCGTCTAATGTTTTGTTTTATTCTCAAAATCAGTCTGAAAAGATATTATTTTCACTTTTTAACCAAACTGGTGAGCAAGCTCACATGGATGGTTTTATTTCACAGGACCTAACTAATGCCTAATTATAAAGTACCCATCAAAGACGTCTTGTTTTTGTTTAATGATGTCTTTGATATGCAAACCCTGTATCAGCAGGTTGAAGGAGGTGATCAAGCCACTCCGGATATGATTGATGCTATTTTCACTGAGGGGGCAAAGTTTAGTGAGAACGAATTAGCACCTATCTACCAATCGGGTGATGACGGCTGTGTCTGGGATGATGGGGTGGTAACAACACCTGCAGGTTTTAAAGAAGCCTACAAAACCTATATCGAAGCCGGTTGGACATCATTAACCGGTAGCGAAAACATGGGAGGCCAACAGCTCCCGTCATCCGTTGGCCTTGCTGTGACTGAAATGATAACTACCGCAAACTGGGCGTGGGCCATGTACCCAGGGCTCAGTGAGGGGGCTATTGCCACTCTTGAAGATCACGGCACTGAGGAGCAAAAGAGCCATTACCTAACAAAATTAATTAGTGGTGTGTGGAGTGGCACTATGTGTCTTACTGAACCGCACTGTGGAACTGACTTGGGTCAGATGAAGACCAAAGCTGTGCCCAATGGCGATGGCAGCTACAGCGTTGATGGCACTAAGATTTTTATCAGTGCGGGTGAGCATGATCTCACTGAAAATATTGTGCACATTGTTTTGGCCAAGTTGCCGGATGCGCCGAAGGGTACAAAAGGGTTGTCGCTGTTCATTATCCCTAAATTTTTACCTGCTGCAGATGGTTCTGCGGGTGAAAGAAATGGTGTTAGATGCGGCTCAATTGAACACAAGATGGGTATTCATGGCAACGGTACAGCGGTACTCAATTTTGATGGCGCGAAAAGCTTCCTTATTGGTGAGCCTCACAATGGTTTAAACGCTATGTTTACCTATATGAACGTGGCGCGCATAGGCACCGCCAGTCAGGGTGTATCTGCCGCTGAACGTTCATATCAAGGTGCTTCTGCTTACGCTCGAGACAGGTTGGCGATGCGCTCTATTTCAGGTGTAAAAAACCCTGAGGGGCCAGCTGATGCGATTATCGAGCATCCTGATGTACGACGTATGTTGTTAACCCAGCGCGCTATTGCCGAAGGCGGCCGTGCGATGGTGACCTATGCTTCGCAATTCGCTGATGTGTATCGTGGGGGTAAGACTCAGGAGGCAAAAAAGGCTGCGGAAGATCGATTGGGATTCTGCACGCCAATACTCAAAGGCTTTATAACTGAATTGGGTGTTGAGGCGGCAAACCATGGTGTACAGGTATTCGGTGGCCATGGTTATATCAAAGAGTGGGGCATGGAGCAGATACTCAGAGATAGCCGTATTGCTACCCTTTATGAGGGCACCACAGGGATTCAGGCACTGGATTTGGTAGGACGCAAAGTATTACTTGATCGATTAAAGCAGCTTAATGTATTCACCGGAGAGATGCTGTCTTTTGCCAAAGGATGTATGCCTTGGACTGCGGCGGGAAGAGATAAAACAGTTCGCAGCCAAGCATGGCAGGTGACTAAGCTGGCTATCCGATGGCGATTATTGGCCTATAAGTTAGGTTCTGGCGCTAAGAAAAGTCCGGATTCTATCGGCGCTGGATCGGTCGACTTTTTGATGTTCTCCGGTTACGCCTATATGGCATATATGTTTGCTCGTATGAGTAAGGTTGCCAGTGCGCAATTGGCCGCAGGAGAAGGTGATAGTGTATTTCTAAAAGAGAAATTGCATACTGCAACATTCTTTTTTGAACGTATTCTGCCGCGTGCAGATATGCATGCTAAAACTATCAAGGCGAGCGTTGGTAGCGTAATGGCTATGCCGACTGACTATTTTGATGCGACCCGTTAAAGCTAGATTGATGGGATAGAGGGTCTTAACATAGGCGCGCAGTTCATTGCGCGCCTTTAAAATATTGAAACCCTGAAGAGGGCGTTATGGGGAAGACCATAACGCCCTTTTTTATAGACTTACCTGATACAGTCCTGCGCCAGCTGTCATGAGCAATATCCAACCTATTATGCGGTAGAATCTGGTCGTATCTTGACGCAATAGTTGTTCATGCAAGCGTTGACCGATTAAATGGCCAATGCCGGCAAAAGGCAGTAACCATAAAGTGGCTAAGAGATTTAGGCTAATCCCGGCCCAGGCAAAAGCGATGAGTTTAATGCTCACCAATACTACCCAGAGTACAAATAAGGTGTGACGAAACTCTGACATTTTAATGTGCCGCAGGGCTACAGCAATTACTAGCGGGCCGCCAATCAGAGAGGTACCACTAACGTAGGCGCCTATCACTAAGAAAATAACATCTAACCAACGACTGTTACTTTTAAGTGGGCGGCCAACAATATAGGTAACTGAGTAGGCAGCGATCATTAGGAAAATAATAGTATTCATCAGTTCGACGGGTAGCACTATTAGTCCAATTACACCGGCGATTTTTGGCAGGATCATAATAGCCAATGCAAAGCGAACAAAAGGCCAATTGACTCTCGGTGCATCAACGTCTGGCTGACCAACCCTATGAGCTTCAGTGTAATGACTGTGAACGAGTGTTAGTGCGGCGAAAAATAGTAGATGTAGGGAAATGATAGGTAAAAAGTACAGCGGATCATTGTGGATCAGTAATAAAAAAGGAATGGTAAATAAAGCACCACCAAAGCCTAGCCCTGAGCGAACAAAACCACTCCAGATAAAGACCAGGGCGATCAGGACATATTGATAGAACTCAAATTCCATTAATGGTTGCAGCCGCTCTCTCCATGGACATGGCCATGTGAGATTTCTGTTTCGCTGGCTTTGCGAATAGCTACAATTTCCACTGTAAAATTGAGGTTTTTCCCAGCCAATGGATGGTTCATGTCAACGTCGACGTTAAACTTACCGACCTTGATGACTTTGCCGGGCTTGACGCCATTATCGGTATTCACATGAATATTTTTTCCGAGACTGAGTTTTTTCTCATGTTTAAGATATTTAATGGGTATTCGTCGAACATTATTCACATTTCGCAGTCCATATCCTTCTGAAGGCGCTAACATAAAGTCCAATTGCTGGCCAATCTCAGCCTTGGATATGGCTTGCTCGAACCCTCTTACCATTTGGCCTCGGCCATGCAGGTAAACCATAGGCTCTCCGCTTTCGTAAGTTGAGTCTATAAGTTCATTATTATCATCGGTGAGGGTATAGTGGACCGAGATAATGTGGTGCGCAGTAACGTGCATGGTTGGCTCCTCAAATGGGACGGCTATGATACATCAAGACGCCTTGCAAGAGGGGTGTTGCAGTCCTACCTCGGGGTTAATCAATCTTAGGATAATGACGATGTCATCAGCTGAGTATGAGAGTAAAAATGATCAAAGGGAAGACTCTAGCAGCGCCTTCAGCGAGCTTGTGGGTGATGATATCAAGCCGTTGTCAGGCAAAGTGTCCGCGCATTTAGGCAAACCTACACTGATTACTCCTGGTGTTATAGAGCGTCGTAAAGCTGCGCAACGTGAAACAGTCTCAGACATTAATGATCTTGACCCCATTATGGTGATTGAGCAAGTTGATCCCTTGGCTTACCTCGAATTTCAGCGGCCAGGTGTCCAGCACGGGGTATACAAAAACCTCCGCATGGGCAAATACGAAATTCAGTCGCGCCTTGATTTACATCGGCACACGGTTGAGGAGGCACGCGTGGCGCTGTGGCGATTTGTTGATGATTGCCATAAGCATAGTGTTCGTTGTGCTCTTATTACTCATGGCAAGGGCGAGGGCAGAGAACAGCCTGCGCGGCTTAAGAGTTGCGTCAACCACTGGTTGCGACAATTTGATCAGGTGTTGGCATTTCATAGCGCTCAAAAGCAGCATGGGGGTGTGGGATCGACCTATTTATTGCTCAAGAAAGATAGTTCGGCAAGAAAGAAAACGGGAGAAAAGCTTCATCAGGCGAAACGAGTTAAGTGATAACAGGGTTTTTGGATACACCGATTAAGGAATAGTCCTTGATAGATTTTCAAAATAATAATGCAGAGGGATTTTGCGATGTTTAGATTAGTTTTAGGATTGTTGTTAGCGATTATGATTTATGAGGGCGCCGATGCAGAAGAAATCAATACTGAAGTCTTCAGGTTTAAGGTGTTGCTGGATGACCGGGAGGTGGGTCAGCACATATTTACAGTTGAGGACAACGGTGATCAAGTGGCTGTAACATCAGAGGCCAGCATGGACTTTACTGTGTTACTGGTTAAAAAAGTTGAATACCGACATCAGGCTAGTGAGATTTGGCAAAACGGTTGTTTGCTTGAGTTTAAAAGCAGTACTAAAAGAAATAATAAGTCAGTACATATGAGTGGAAAGACGGTCGATGGCACTTTTGTAATCAACCATGAAGAAGGTGAGACTTCACTGGGTACTTGCATCAAAAGTTTCCCTTATTGGCGTCCAAAGTGGTTGGAGAGCGAGTTCTTATTAAATGTTGAAACTGGCAAGTACACACCTGTTTCACTGCAAAGTAAGACTGACCCCTTGACTCAAACGACCTACAAAACCATTGGCTTGCCAAAAACCGAGATTCGTCTTGAGTATGATAAAGCAGGTGATTGGCAGCGGCTTGAATCAGATCTAAAGATAGTGGGCACATTAAGATACCAGAGAATATCAGACACTTTTGAGGAACAATTATGAAGTTACGGCAACAAATATTACTGATCGTAATCACTTTCTTGATGTCGGCCTGCAGTTCACAAAAACCAATGCCAGCGGTTGATTATGTAGACCTCGAACGCTTTATGGGCGACTGGTATGTTATTGCTAACATTCCCACCTTTTTAGAGAAAGACGCCTACAACCCAGTGGAATCCTACCGTCTTGACAGTGATGGTAGCGTGGCCACCACCTTTAGCTTTAATGCTGGAAGTCTTAGTGGTGAGGAAAAAGTCTATAATCCGCGTGGGTTTATCACAGATACAGCCAGCAATGCGATATGGGGAATGCAGTTTGTATGGCCGATCAAGGCTGACTATAGAATTGTCTACCTGGATGATGCTTACCAGCAAACCATTATTGGCCGCACCAGTCGCGATTATGTGTGGGTTATGGCTAGGACAGCGCAAATTTCTGATCAAGACTATAGCATCCTAGTGTCTCGGGTTAGTGCGTTGGGCTATGACACAGAGTTATTGCAAAAGGCGGTTCACACGGTTTCAAAACCTGTTTCCTTAGCTGAGGCTACCAACGTTGAGAAAATTGAATACTCGGCCATCACAAGGGGAAAATCTGAGCGAGCGGTTTTGCATAAAGGGCGATACAGCTATTTTTTAAATAACAAAAAAGTACGTCAGACTGTTTTAACTGATAGCGATAGCAAGATGTTAGCGCAGATATTGGCTGGTATTGACGTGGAGGCTATTAAGGATCTTCAGGCGCCCTCTAAACGCCATCAGTTTGATGGTGCTATGGTCACCTCGGTTGCTATAACGGCGAATGGTAAAACACACCGCAGCGTCACATTCGACAATGATAATCCACCTCAGACACTAAAAGAATTAGTGGATTTTCTTTTGAGCATAGGGTTGTAGCCGGGCCTTCCCGCTAGCAGTCAGCTAATTGGATTGTTCAGGTAATTAGACGCTCCTATTTGCTGATACGAGCAGCAAACAACTATACTGCGCGCTCCAAAATTAGTGGGCCACACAATGTCGCTGCGTAAAAATCAATTAGAGGCTAATAAACTTCAAAAGCGCCTGCGCCGAAATGTCGGTAAAGCGGTGGCGGACTATCGTATGATTGAGGAGGGCGATCGCATTATGGTGTGCCTCTCCGGTGGCAAAGATTCCTATGCCATGCTTGATATTCTCATGAACCTTCAGAAAAACGCACCGATTAAATTTGATCTAGTCGCGGTTAACTTAGATCAAAAGCAGCCGGGATTCCCCGAGCATGTATTACCCGCATATCTTGATAAACTTGATATCGAATACCATATTTTAGAGAAAGACACCTACAGCATTGTCACTAGTAAAATTCCAGAGGGTAAGACCTACTGTAGTCTTTGTTCGCGATTACGGCGAGGGACTTTATATGGCTTCGCAGAGCAAATTGGCGCAACTAAGGTTGCTTTGGGGCATCATCGTGATGATATCTGTCTCTTATACACATCTCCGAGCCCACGAGACC
>OLHM01000504.1_pt1 | contig 11972 bp, 10 predicted proteins | sample 1609611 | NCBI WGS metagenome assembly OLHM01 (sample SAMN05416891, study PRJEB24817) | seawater metagenome | isolation source: Sea water | place: Canada:Atlantic | collected 2013-11 | reverse complement strand
CGGCAAAAGCAGCCAACATAGATAGTGTCGGCTTAACCTATGGTTATAACTACGGAGAGGATATCAATCAATATCAGCCGCAGTGGTGCTTTGATACTTTTGCTGAACTACTAACCGCACTAAAACATTAACTATAGCGTTAAGAATAGAGAGAATTTCACAGGTTTTTTGCTAACGCCATTGGATAATCGCGCTGCTTAGCTAACATCATTGCACGTTCAGTTACTTTTATTTCGCAGCACTGTTGGCTTACGGGGAAGTAATGCTGCGTTAGATAATCGCCTAATTGTAATGCATCAATTAATCCGCAATCGACTAGATTATTTAATATTGCATCGGCTGCGGCTAAAGCCGACGAGGCTTTAACTATTTCAGTACGTGCATAATGTTGACCATAGAATGACACATCGGCAGCACGCAAATCAGCATCTTCACCCGGTATTTGCTGCGCACCAAATAGCGGTTTAGCTGCGACCGTTGCGGTATCAAAAGTAGGAACAAACTGAGCAATATGATCAATAGAACCTAAGGTTCTATTATGCACTAACTGCTCTGGCCATTTTTTATCAATCTTTTCGATAAAGCGTTGTGCCAACTGCGGCTGCGCACTTTCTAACGAACTCGCAACTAATCCTTGGTCAAATAAGGTGATGTCTTGCGTCATGCCATGTAGCTGAAAATAACCATCAGGGTAAGGAGTTAATTGCGCCATACCTTGCGGAGTACCTCGCTCACCATAAAAAACAATCTCAGGCCATAACCCTTGGCATTGAGGCCAATGTGCAACATAAGCCGCTTTGAATTCCACCATACGTTTACGTTTGGCGCTGACCATGTCATCAATTTCACCACTTTTAAAACCGCAAGCATTAATAACATAGTCAAAGTGCTGTTCAATGATAGTCGGACTTTGATGGTGTGGAGATAATGCTTGAGTCGATACTTGCCAACCTAAGGTACTGTCGTCCTGAGTAATGGCAACCACTTGGCTATCGGTTTGAAGATGACAACTAGGTAACTCCTCTATTGCTAAGCTTGCGATAGCGGCAAAACGAAACGCAGATAAACCATACTCTTGCACGAGCAATACAGGAAACTTCAAACTATCTAAATCAACGTGTTGTGCAAAAGCGATTAACCAATCACTATCATGTTGTGCCGTTTTGGCTAAAGGTAATTCACGTAAAGCATCAAGCTCTGCGCGTGAATAAAATCGAAAATAGTTTTCTGGTTCCCCAAGTACCTTGTTATCACTATCTTGAGTGACAAGTTCACTGTATTTAGCACGTAACTTCTTTAATCGAGGTAGTAAATCTTCTGGCTGGCCCTTATCGGTTTTAGGCAAAGCTATCACTGTTGGCCGAATATTAACGCTTTGAGGATAGACTTTAACCGTGTCTATTGATTGCTGTAATAATGTAAGGCATTGTTCATCACAAATCTCACGGTACAAGTTACCGCCAGCATGCAAGTGACAAATAGGCGGGCCATTAACTAAGCTTGGACCCTTTTCTATCAGCGTAGTGTCTAAGCCTAATTCTGCAAAACGCAATGCGATAGTTGAACCCGCAACACCGCCACCAATTATGGCAACTTTTGCATTTGAGCTAAGTAATGGCTGATATGCCTCTGAGGTTTTATTCATAACGGTTTCGAGAAAATACATTTATAGGAGGTATGTTACTTGAATGCGAACTATTTGCGTAGAGCTAAGCCCTAAAAATTATTTATGCTGTTGTGCTTTTATTTTTACGCTTTGCACAGTCATCATAATCATCAAATTATTATTCTTTTGCTTTTACACGTTGTTGAAGCCAATAACGATCAATACAAGCATTGCATACGCAACTAATGCCTTTCAGATGCGTTGGTATTTTTGCTAACAGCGCTTCAGGCACTTGAGTATTCATACACCAGCAATTACTGGCCGCTTTAACACCGCAGCGATTCTTTTGCTGGCATAAGGGACAAATACTGTCATCATTTTTATCTGTCATAGGTATTCTGTAACGTTTACTGGATAAAGCGATTAATGATGAGCATGTTAACAGCTTTATCTATATGGGTAATCATATGTTTGTTTCGAGCATAAAAAAACGACCTAAAGGTCGTTTTTTTTATACTTGGTTGCTAGTTAATTCTTATAATTACAGAATCAAGACAAAGCGAACTAAGCAGAAAAGTCATTGGCTTTTTTATTGTGCTTTTTAGCCATGAAAACAAGTGCTAACAGCATAAGTAACCATGTTGTCGGCTCTGGAACACTGGTAGGACGGTTAACATCTACTACACCATGTACCATATCATTTGCACAAGACATTGCCCAACTGAACGCCAGCTGTGAAGCATTTTGAAAGGCATCAATACCATTTACGTTAAAACTAAAGCTAATCACATCATAATTATCGCGGTTGCTACCAGTATTTTGTCTGTCCACAGACCAAGCACTCTCAACGCCATTACCAATTTGGTTACCTGCAATGACCTCGCCGTCTTGTACACTATTAGACTCATTGTGGTACGTTTTAGACGTTACCGTAGAATCAATCTCAGTCAGAGTACCTGTTTTATCCCAGTGACTTTTTTGATAGTACTTCTGGCCGCGATCATCATCAGATAATACAAAGGCATAATTGAATGGAGTATTATCACCATTGGTACTAATAAGAAGATCACCTAAAACAATATTGCCATTACTCACACCGTTAGTAGAACCAGTGCTTTTTTCATTATTGTAATCAACAAAATTGGTATAAACATCAACGGTAATTACGTCATTACTTGCCCATTGAACATCCATTTTTTCAATTTCATATACCCATTCTTTACCAGAAGGGCCATGTGCATCGCCAATGGAGTCTGTAATAGTAGTATCAACAAGGAAATCAGCAGCTAAAACATTAGCAGATGAAAATAAAGCAGTTACCGCAAGAGTTTTAAATATTTTTTTAATTAAAGTCATAGTTTTATTACGTTATCACTTTCAGATTGAGAAATAGAGAAAGAATGAGCTAGTTATTTTTTACACTCATTACCAATTACCTCAGCAATAAGCAATTATTATACCAACACTTAGAATTAACCATATAGCAACATATCAGACCTGTTAAGTTGATAAAACTATAGAGTAATATCTTCTATTGTAAAAAATCCTGACACAGTAAAAAGTACACTTCACCTATTATTTTTAGATAAATGTTTATCAAAGAAGTGGCTAACAGTGTTACTATTTTAGCGTTTTATTTATTCTAAGAATTTTGTTAATCCTCGTTAGTTGCTTAGTAAGATTAACCACACATTGTCGCCATACAGAGAATAATCATTAAATTGGTATCCCATGAAAATTAAAAATAGCTTACGTGCATCCCTACTCTCATTATTATTTATTTCCGCTGCAACCTTTGCTAATGAAAAACTTGATGCCAATTATGAAGAAGCCTTAATTGCTTTTCAAAATGAAGAGTATTCTAGTGCCATTATCCATCTAAAAAATATTATTCAAGAGAACCCGACGCATATGCCGTCTCGGGTTTTAATGGCGCAAATATTAATCACTCAAGGCAATGGCTCTGCCGCACAAATTGAGCTTGATCGCGCAAGAGATGGTAAAGTTGATAATGATCGATTGATTACGCTATACGGACAAGCTTATGTATTACAAGGTAAGTATGATGAAGCAATAGCGATGGCGAAATTAGGTCAACGTAACGAGCAAATTGAAAGTGAGCTATTACTCATTCGAGGCCAGGCTTATATTGGTAAAAAACAATATAACTTAGCCGATAAAGCTTTTATTACAGCACTTAGTTTAAAACCCAAAAACCAGTTAGCCTTGTTAGGTAGAGCACAAATTGCTTTGCAAGCATCAGAGGTTGATCAAGCATTAAGCTATATTGATTTATCTCTTACCAGTGTGAAACCCTTTATTAATGGCTGGATCTTAAAATCTAAAATATTACATCGTTTAGATGATCGACAAGGTGCATTACTTGCTATCGATGAAGCACTCAAGATTAACGATAAACACTTATCTGCTCGCTTAACTAAAGCAATGTTGCATATTGAACTAAAAGAATATCAGCAAGCCGCTCCTCATGTAGATTTCATTCTTAACGAAATCCCTAATGAGCCGAGAGCCGGTTATTTAAAAGCAGTAATCAATGCCAGTTTATCTAGTATCGACAATGACGATTCAGGGAATAAGAAATTAACTGAAGTCATAGCAACATTAGCTGCGGTTCCACCTGAAGTCATGCGAAATACCCCTGATTACTATTTTTTAGCTGGCTTAACTAATTTTCAATTTGGTAACTTAAATGATGCCCATCGCTACCTAAGTTATTATCTAAGTTACGTAGAATTTGATATTGATAGCGTACGTATGTTGGCTAGTATTGAAATAGAGCAAGGTGATTTAAATTCAGCAAGAAACTTACTCACTAAAACCAATGTAGCACGCCCAGGAAACCCTGATATTCTCACGTTGTTAGGCTTAACGTATTTACAGTTAGAAGACAGTGCTAAAGCACAATTTTATTTTGAAAAAGTAGTTGATAGCTACCCCCACTCAACCATCAGTGTCAGTAACTTAGCACGCAGCAAAATGCAATCAGGTGACTATCAATCAGCCATCGAGGTTCTATCTGCAGTTAAGGATAACGAACTTAATGGTACACAAATCAAATTGTTACTTATTGATTCATACCAAAACACCAAAAATTATACTTCTGCGATTGATGTTGCTAAGGCATTGATAAAAGAATTTCCACAAAACAGCTTTTTCCAACAACGCATTGGTATTCTTTATGGCTTGAACAGACAAGTGCCTGAAGCCAGAGCTGCATTTGAACAATCACTTAAGTTAAATGATGCCAACATCATTGCTATGGTGCATTTAGCGCGTATGGATAATATTGCTGGTGACTTTGATAAAGCACTTAAATTTTTACAAACTAAACTGGCAATATTTGATAAAAACATTTTATTGATGACTGAAATATCTGACAGTTATTTATTCAAGAAGGATATTGATAACGCTTTACTTTGGATACAAAAATCATATGCACAAGATCCGAATGACTTTTATGTGGTGTTAAAGTTAAGTCGTATTTTAACGCAACAAAATAAATTGGATGAAGCAGTTGATTTAGTCGACGAATTTATTGGAGCAAATCCGAAAAAGCCACAAGCTTTACTGACGATTGCCACATTGTACCAACAACAAAACAAACACCAACAAGCGGTCTTAGCATTAAGAGAATATGTTGAAAAATCTCGTAAAAAAGCGAATGCACTCATCATCCTCGCTAGAGCACAGCTGAAAGCTGGAGATAATACTGGTGCAATTAAATCTTATAAGAAAGCCATAATAGCTGATGATAAGCACTTACCAGCTTATATTGGTCTAGTGAATCTCACGATTAAGGATAAAAATGAAGGGTTTTCATTAAGCCTAATTTCTTCCATTGCCGATATTACTCAAAGTGATAGCTTAGCCTTGGTACTCAAAGGGGATTTATATCTTGCTTTAGGTGACAATACGCAGTCTATTAGGTTTTATCTACGCGCGTTAGAAAAGTCAGATCAAAAACAAGCAATTCTCGGTTTATATCGTAGTTACAAACAACAAGATAATCCGAGTAAAGCAATAAACCCACTGAAAAAGTGGCTAAAGAAATACCCTGATGACATGTTAGTCGCTATCGCACTTGCTGATAGTTATAAAGCTAATCTTCAAATGCAAAAATCTGCTGAGCAATACCAAGCGCTCATTAAAAAATATGGGCCCTTACCTATTTTATTAAATAATGCCGCCAGTGTTGAATTCACCCTAGGTAATGTTGACAAGGCTAAGCAATATGCGCAACAAGCCTATGATTATTTACCTGAAAACGTCGTTATTATTGATACTCTTGCTTGGATTAAAAGTAGATTAGGCGAGCATAAACAAGCAATTGCACTGTTTCGTTTAGCTCTGATAAAAGACTTTGATAATGCTGAAGTAAAATACCATACAGCTGTGACACTGTTCGCTCTTTCAAGAAAAGTAGAAGCTAAAAAGTATTTAATTGAAGCGATAGATAGTGAACAAAGTTTTCCTGAGAAAAAGGCTGCTAATAGCCTTTTAAAAGAATGGTAATGCAAAACGCAGTAGTACCTTATTAGCCAGTCCACCGCCCCAACAGCATAGTACTATTTAACTAAATTTAGTCGTTAAATAGTACTATGAAATAATAGCTTCATTTACGATGAAATTTTTATTTCATCGAGCGGTCTTTTAGGTCATAACCCACAAAGATCCGAAACCTAAATGAACAGTAAAACTTACTCCCGCATCAATAAAAAAATATCAATCTCCGTTTTTTCACTATTCTTGTTATTAACTAATAATGCCTTTGCCAACACAAATATTAATGTAGGCCCGACACTCGGTGAACAAGCGCCCAAGATTTCGGTTCTAAATACTCAAGAGCAAGCGGTTAACATCAAAGAGCTTAGTGGTGAACAAGGTGTAATTATCTTGTTTTTCCGCTCTGCTGATTGGTGTCCCTTTTGTAAAAAACACCTAATAGAATTAAATGAACATGCTGAACAATTTAAAAAATTAGGTTACGGCTTAGCAGCCATCTCTTATGATAATACTAATATTTTAAAAACATTCGCTAAACAGAAAAATATCAGCTATCCATTATTATCAGACCAAAAGGTACAAACAATGCTGGCCTACGGTATCGTAAACAGTGAATATGCTGTAGGTAGTGATCATTACGGTATCCCTTACCCAGGTGTCGTAGTAATTGATAACCAAGGTAAAGTAATGCATAAGCACTTTTTCAAAGGTTACAAAAAGCGCGTTAAATTTACAGATCTTTATGAGCAACTAAAAACGGGTTCTTAGGCATTGCTTACCCCGTTTTATTAAGACTCATTTTATAAGTGATTAGTGGTTTTTTATCAGTAACTCTTTTATTGATAAAGGCCACTATCAACAAAAGCTTTAGTCAATTGCTGATATAGCTTATCTATTGTCGGTTTCTGGTTAATATGCTCAAAAAGTGTAGTATGCACCTGCGCTTTTACCCGATCGGTTTTATCAGATAATTGGTAGCACAAGTTAATTGGCTTTATGATCTCTTCAAGTAACACATCAATCAAAATAAAGGCTTGTGCCAACACTATCTTGCCGCCACCTTTTTTTAATATCACTCGCTGAGCAGTACCAACAATTTTTTTACCATTCAAGTTGATATTATAATCACCATCACAATAAGAGAATTCTGTCGCATGTGCTTGGCTAATTAAATTAAATTGAGCAAAGAAGCCATGTAAAACTGTGCATAAATTCTCATAAGCTTGGGTGATTGAATAGGGCGAGTCATTTGACCAAAGATATAGGTGAGATAAGTTAATTATTCCGGGGCATTGTGGCACAGGTGCTCCGCCAGTTTTACGCGCTTGTAAAAGCCACTCATCGGCTAACAAACTCGCTTTAAGTTCATCTGACGCCAGCCACTTCTTACCTGCAGGTAATACCAAGGTCGCTTCTTTCGCCTGCCATAACATTAAGCATTGCTTGAGTTCTCCCGCTTGTATTTGGGCAATAAGCTGGGTTTCTTTTTCAAACACCTTAGCGACAGAAATTTTCTTATAACTTAGTAGTTTATTGCTAACCATTTTTACTTCTTATGCCGTAGCTGTTTATAGATTATGTAGAATATTTAAGAGTCTTCTTCGTGCATTTGCCCATCGATTAACATCATTTGTTCAGCAGACTTTTCGTCATGTTTAGTTAAACTATAACTACCATCAAACATATTCTCTAAAAAGATAGTTTCCCCTTCACTGGTTTGTAATTGTTTTAACACTTCTGGCGGAAGTTCAACTCCTACTCCAGAGCCGACAGCCTGAACTTTCAGTTCAATCATAATAATACCCCACATTAATTACCAGACATATCAAGTAAACTTTCTATGCGTTAACTTCCTAAATTATAGCTTGCTATTTTATGCTCACAAGTACTGGTGCCTCATGTGATCAACGTGATAAAAATGCAAAACATCATACATTAGGATGATTACAATTCTTAACACATTAGACGGCTTATAACTGGGTCATGTCAGTGTCTAACATTCGATTTTGCTGTAGCATGCTTAGTAATTAACTTATGATGAAAAGCAATAAAAACAAAGTCTAATATTGTCTTTTTGTGCAATTTAAAACAGTAAAGCTGGCTTGTAGTTTTATCATTTACCAGCTATAAAATAACAGCGTAGAATAGCTTTGTTTTATATGATAATCCCTGAACTACTAGCTATATTGATTTAAAAGTGTCGAAAATGTATCGAAAGTGCTATTCGTCGTACGTAACCAGTTAATCAACAACCTTAAGGGTAAAATATGAAGACGAATATTATTGCACTAACTGTCGCCGCAGCATTAACTCCATTGGCAGCTTTTGCTGACATTGAGTCTACCAAGGTGTCAGATAACTTAATTAAAAAGCAACGCGCTATGCTGGAAAACAATACAGTTAACAAAGGTTATGGACCACAATCACCTCGTGATTTATCAATGAAACAAGGTAATAACCCACGTATTTTTGGTCTAGCACCGGAATCTACTAACATGAATTTATGTAATATCCATATGCATAAAAATGCTGAACATAAAGGTGGCGAGTTTAGTAAGTATGCTGGTAACGGCGATGGCACTGGTTATCAAACAGGTTTTGTTTATACAGGTAAATTAAGCAGTAAAGAAACTAAAAAAGTTAGTCAGGATATTTGTCCTAACCCGCACGGTGGTTTATTTCCTGGCGATACTATCGAGGTACACTATGTTCACTCTACTGCACAAGCAGCACCGGGCAATACGTTAGGTGCTTGTTTAGGTGAATCCACTATCAACCCACAATTTCGTGTTGAGACACAAGTATTTGTTGTTGTGAATGATAAAAATGCTTTAGATTTTGTTGAGTTGACTAAGCACAGTATCAAAAATGATAAACATCAAGCGCCTAACATTCCAAGTAACACAGGCACACCGATTCAATATGCTGGCTCAACTACAGGTCCTAGTTACAATGAAAAGGGTTCTCCATTTCAAGTAACTTGGAGCGTTCGTCCAAAAGTGGCGAAAGTAAATATCGAGTCTGTTGGTGAATGGTGTAAAGGTAATGCTTTTAAAGAAGATCACGCTCACGGCGTTAGAAACTTAGTCGTTAATCCAAGATTATTATCTGCAATGTAATATTACATTGAATATAAATGATTAATAACGAAAAGGGGGAAATACACTAGTGTATTTCCCCCTTTTTATGCTTAATAAATCAGCTCGTGTTCGTTGCATACGGTCATTATAACCATGGGCGAACCTGTGCTTTATACTGAGTAAATTCTTCTTTGAACAATGCTGTTAGCGCTCTTTCTTCAGGAGCTATCTGAAAACGTTGAATATAAAGCATATACAATGGAATTAAAATGAGAGCCCATGCCGAGCTTAAGAAGCTTGCCCAAGCCAATAAAAAAGCAACAAAACCAACATACATGGGATTACGAGTTACTTGATAAATACCGGATGTTACTAAGGTGCTTGCCGTATTAGGTTTCAACGGATTTACAGTGGTTTTAGCCCTTCTAAACGAGATGATGCCTGCAAAATCAAAGAAAATACCAAGAGCAATAAAACCAATCACCAACACTGATTTGACTGTATTTGTTAGTAAGATAACTGGCGTTACTGTACTTAACCCCCACATCCCTAGCCCAATCAGTAAACCCACTAAAGGCGGTGGTATCTTATTTTCTAAAACTTTCATTATTATCCTTAACCTATTTCCATCAATGACATCATATACCCGTTCCACTCGAATATGCATGATTCAGCTAGAATTGTAAACGCGTGACTGCCTGCTCAGGTGAAATGTCATGTGAGCGCTCAGCTTCTGTTATGGCTGTAACGACAGCAATACTTTCCACGCCTGTAGCGATAACTTCTGCTGCGCGTTCAAGATTAATTCCACCAATAGCAACCACAGGAATTTTATGCTTATTTTCAGGACGCAAAGATAATACCTGTATCAAATTATCAATGCCTTGAATTTGCCCTGTCATGTCTTTAGTTTTCGTGGGAAAAATTGCGCCAATTGCTAAGTATGATGGCTGTAATCGCTGCGCCGATAAGAATTCATAACAACCGTGGGTACTGATGCCTAAACGTATACCCGATTGCTGAATGGCCATTAAATCTGCATCTTGCAAGTCTTCTTGACCAATGTGAACACCATAAGCACCATGCCTAATAGCTAATTGCCAATAATCATTGATAAACAAACGCGTATTATATTCTTTTGCCAATGCAACAGCGGTAATAATAACTTGCTCTAGTTCACTTTCAGCCAAGTTTTTCACCCGTAGCTGAATAATTTCTAAACCTAAAGGTAGCAAACGCTTTAGCCAATACAGTGAATCTATTACCGGATAAAGACCAAGTTTTTTCTCTGCTAAATCTAACGAGTTGAAAGCTGGTAAATTTTGATATTGCTGACTAAGTTCATCAATAACTTCTGGGAAGCATTCAGCATTACGTGGCCAGCCTTGCTGTTCAAATGCACCATAATATTGATGACCGTGAAATTCACTGACTTGCTTGCTTGTGCTCAAGCCTTGGCTGATAAACGCCTTTGCTAAAGTGAATGCATCACGTATCAAATAACCTTGCGCGAGAAAGCTCGCTAATGCGCTAGCAAAACTACAGCCGCCTCCGTGACTGTAATGACTTTCTATGCGTTGTGCACTTAACTGGTAGCTAATCGCTGTTTGGGTTTTATCTTGGTTGTCTTGTTTACCATTCAGCTGATTTAATTGGTGAAAACAGTAATCAATCGAGTGTCTATCATCATCGGAACTATGACCACCTTTCACAATAATGCTGTTAATAGCAAAATCTTGATGAATTTTTTTCGCTAGCTTTTCAGCACCATTTTCGTCTGTTGAACTATCAAATTTCGCTAACCATTTCGCTTCCATCAAATTAGGTGTGATCACATCAATTTGTAGTAATAAAGGCGTTAATTGCGCTAAAGTGATAGTGCTAAATCTCCCCCCAACACTAGCTTGGCCAACAGGATCATAAACACTAATAAGCGTGGGAATAACTTGTTTAATTTGTTCAATTAATTGAGCTAACCATTGCATTTGCTCTACGTTAGCCACTAAGCCAATTTTGATGACCGATGGCGGTTTGTCATCCATTAGTACCGCTGCTTGTTGCTGCAATAGTTCAACCGATATAGCATTAACTGATAGCAGCTGGTGCGAATTCTGCACAGTATTAGCGGTAATCAAGTGGCACACTTCCACACCCAAACCATGCCCCGTTTTAATATCAGCGGCAATACCCGCCCCGCCAGAGCAATCACTGCCCGAAATAGTCCAGATTATCGGTTTGATTGCCACTTGTTGTTCAGTTTTCATTTAATATTTCTCTGAATTATTTTGCTTTCAATTAGCTGTAACAGCCAAATACTATGGACTCCCGATTAAGACACCACGGGAGTGACAGTAAACAATGAGTTGTCATACCCGCAGTATTTGAGCGGATATCCATGCACTTTAACCAATAGCCTTTAATAAATAACTGAAGACTGCTTGCAGTTGTAGTACTCAAATACAAGGAAATTGCACGGAGTTGGCGCTAGCCAATGAGTACCTTTGACGCCGTAATTGTGTGTTACAGCAATAAGCAGCTTAACTCGCTAATTTTGGTGCCAAAAAGGTGTGTCTAATGTTGGGGTTGAAGGATGTGCAGTTTGCCTTTGCTCCATAATCCCCGCTACATACCCTTGTTCACCTGCTTGCAGTGCTTGGCCAAAGGCTTTTGCCATCAGTACTGGATTATCTGCCAGTGCAACTGCGCTATTTAATAAAACACCGTCATAACCCATTTCCATCGCCAAACAAGCATCCGAAGGT